>Snoopy_p2__coassemble_963_pt1 | contig 17264 bp, 13 predicted proteins | sample Snoopy_p2__metabat2_low_PE_005 | metagenome-assembled genome bin Snoopy_p2 | reverse complement strand
GTTAGGAATAGACAATATTGAAAAAGAAAAGTATGATAAGATGAGGAGGGAACAGTTATGACAATCAATGAATTATTAGAAAAAGCTGATCAAGTTTTAAAAGACGAAAAGTTAAGAAAAATGTTTAAGCAGTGTTTTTTATCAACATTAGAAACAAGTGTCAAAAGAGAAGATGATAAGACATATATAATTACTGGCGATATTAATGCAATGTGGTTACGTGATTCGAGTTGCCAAGTAAATCATTATTTAAAATATATTCACGATGATGAAGATTTACAATCAATGATTAAAGGTTTGATTAAAGCACAAGTAGAATATGTATTATGGGATCCTTATGCAAATGCTTTTTTAAATACAAAGGATGTTGAAAGAGAGTATCATGATACAACAATTATGAAACCATATGTTTGGGAAAGAAAATATGAATTAGATTCTTTGTGTTATCCTGTGAAGTTGAGTTATCAATATTATAAAGAAACAGGAGATCAAAGTGTTTTTAATCAACAATATCTTCATTTTATTCAAATGATTTTGGATCTTTTTGAACGTGAACAAAATCATAGTCAAAACTCAACATATACATTTGAACGTGAAGAAGCAAAAAAATGGAATTTAAGAAAGACAGAAACGCTCCAAAATAAAGGGCGTGGATTTGAAACACGTTATACAGGAATGACTTGGAGTGCTTTTAGACCTAGTGATGATGCTTGTACATTCAATTATAATATTCCTGGAAATATGTTTTGCAGTGTGATTTTAGGTTATCTTGAGGAGATTGTGGAAAATGTATATCATGATAATTTTTTAAAAGAAAGAATTGTGGATTTGAAGTTTGAAATTGATTATGGAATTGAATTATTTGGGATTGTTAGGCATCCTCAATACGGGAAAATTTTTGCATATGAAACTGATGGATATGGAAATCATGTGCTAATGGATGATGCAAATGTTCCAAGTTTATTGTCAATTCCATATCTTGGTTTTGTGGATGAGAATGATGAAATTTATCAAAATACACGACGATTTATTTTAAGTAAAGAAAATCCATATTATTATGAAGGAAGTCGAGCAAGAGGAATTGGTTCACCACATACATGGTCTGAATATATATGGCCAATTGCTTTATCTATGCAAGGATTAACTAGTTCTTCGCAAGAAGAAAGAGAAAATATGATTCAAATGATTGTTAACAATACAGGTGATACTGGATATTGTCATGAAAGTTTTGATGTCAATGATGATACGAAGTATACAAGACCTTGGTTTTGTTGGGCGAATTCGTTATTTGCGGAACTTGTTATTAAAACATATTTTGAATAATTGATCATTATGATAGAATAATTAAGAAGATTTTGGTCTTCTTTTTTTATTTTTTAATTAGTAAAATTTTTACAGTTTCTGTAATTTTCTTGTGAAAGCGCTTTGTGTATACTTTTTATTGTTGACGAGGAGGAAATAAAATGAAATTAATTATGTCAGTATTAGAAAAATATTTAATGCCTTTTTCTAATAAAATTACATCAAACAAATTATTAAATGCTATTAAAGATGCTTGTATCTTAACCAGTCCATTTACAGTAGTTGGTTCGTTAGCAGGGTTAATAAGCCAACAAGCAACTTATTGGTGTGGAGAATGGGGAATCTCATTAGAAGGGGTACTAGGAAGTATTGTGAGTGCTTTTGCAAACATTAATACAGTAGCAATGGGATTAACTGGATTAGTCGTTGTTATTGCATCATCTTACAATTATTCTAACCAATTAAGAGGAACAAAAACAGGAGATAAATGTGTTCCTTTAGTTGCTTGTATTGTTTCATTAATTGCATATATTGCGACAATTCCAAATGCAATTAATGTTGGAGAAAATACAATTACAGCATTTCAAATCAATTTCTTTAACTATGAAGGTATGTTTGCAGGTATGATTATTGGATTACTTTCAGCTTGGATGTACCATAAGTTAGTTAATTCAAAATTCACTATTAAATTACCAGGTCAAGTACCACCAATGGTATTAAATTCATTCTTATCAATTATTCCATTTTTTGTGATTATTACTGTATTCTCAGTTATTAAAGAAGTTGTTATTTTAGCAGGATTTGAATCAATCCAACAATTAATTACTCAATTTATTATTACACCATTAAATGGTATTGGTACAGGATTACCAGCGGTTATTTTAGTTATTATTATCATGCAATTATTATGGTTCTTTGGAGTACATGGTTTCTCAATTATGTGGGGATTAATCTCTGTATTATGGATGCCAATCTTCTATGAACATATTCAAATTTATGTAGAAACAGGTTCTTTTGATTCAATTACTCAAGTTGCTCCAAATACATTAAACAATGTTTATGCAATGATTGGTGGTTCAGGATCAACATTAGCTTTAGTTGTTTTATTATTAATATTAGGTAAAAAAGGATCTGCTGAAAGATCAATTGGGAAAGTATCAATTATTCCAGGATTATTTGGTATTAACGAACCAGTTACATTTGGATTACCAATTGTCTTAAATCCTATTATGTTTATTCCATTTGTATTTGTACCAGTTATTAATGCAGTTATTGCATATTTTGCAACATCTTGGGGATGGGTTAATCATTTAGTCGTATTAAACTCAGGAGTTGAACCAATTTTTGTGAATGCTTGGGTATTAGGTGCATTTACACTTAGTCCGGTTATCTTATGTATTGTATTATTTATTTTAGACATGATTTTATACTATCCGTTTGTAAGATTACAAATCAAACAAAATAGTATGGAAGCAAGAAATGAAGGTGTCGTTGTTGAGTAGAATACATTTCATTCCCCATGTTCATTGGGATAGAGAGTGGCTACGTTCAACAGATTCATCAAGAATTAAATTAGTTTATTTTTATGATAGACTTATTGATATGCTAGAAAATGATCCTCAGATGAAATATTTTACATTTGATGGACAAACAGCTGCGTTGGAAGATTATCTAGCAATCAAGCCATTTCAAAAATTAAGAATTGAACAATTAGTTAAAAATAGAAAATTATTTATAGGACCATGGTATGTACAACCAGATATGATTATACCATCGGGTGAAGCATTGCTTAGAAATTTATTAGTCGGTTCTAAGTATGCATCATCATTAGGACATTGTATGAATGTTGGTTGGGTACCTGATGCTTTTGGACAAAATAAGATAACTCCATATCTTTTTAAAGAAATAGGTATGAAAGGAATCTTTGCATGGCGTGGTTTTGATTACGAAGTCTTAGATGATTCATTGTTTATGTGGGAAGGAAATGGTAACACATCTTTACCAACTGTACATTTTGCATTAGGTTATGGACATTATCGTGGGTTTCCAGAAGATTATGAAGATGTCAAAAAAGATATGGAAAACTTTATTCCTCAATTAGAAGCACGTTATCAAGATCAAGAAGTTTTGTTTATGTTAGGAAGTGATTATGCTTTTCCACGTAGACATTCGTCTCAAATAATTGAAAAACTTCAAAAAGATGGATATAATTGTGTGATGAATAATCCAGAAGGTTACCTAGATACATTACTTGAAACAGCAAGACAAAATCATCATGAGTTACAAGTTTATCAAGGTGAAGCGAGAAGTGCAACTCTTGGTCGTATTCATGCAGGTATTACATCGACGAGAATTGATATTAAAAATACAATGCGTTATTATGAAACAATGATGGCTAAAGTTATTGAACCAATGATCAGTATTACGCGTTTTCAAGGTGGATATTGTGATCAAGAACTTGTGAACTATTTTTGGAAGATTATATTTAAAAATCAATTTCATGATTCTATTTATGGTTCTTCACCAGATAGCATTAATCATACTGTAGAAAATCGTTTATTAAACTTAAGACATGGTTTAAATGAGTTGATTTGGATGAATTTTAGATATTTAGCTGAGTCAGTTAATTTAAGTTCTTTAAAAGATGATGAAGATATTTTGGTATTATTCAATACTCTTCCATATCAACGTCATGATTATGCTTTTACGAGTATGATTGTTAAAGATAGAAATTTTGTATTAAAACGTCAAGATGGAACAATTGTTCCTTATGAAGTTATGAATGAAATCTTACCAACTAGTCATGATATTGAATACTATAATGGGATGGAAAATTTTCATGATTCTGGAGAAGTTTTAGAAGGTACAAAATTTAAGGTGCAAATGAAAATTGATGCTTCATTCCTACCTCCAATGGGATATGAAATCTTAAAAGTATGTTTTAATGAAAAACCAACGAAACCAGAAGGGGATGTTGTAAAACTTCCTAGAGGTGCCCAAAATCAATATTTAACTATGCTTATTCAAGAAGATGGAACAATCTCAGTAACGAATAAACAAACTCAAGAAACATATCACCAATTAAATACTTTTGTTGAAAAAGGAGATGATGGAGATGAATATAACTATTCTCCATGTATTGATGATATGGAAATCAGAATTAATGATGTTCAGCCAATTATCACATGCATTGAATCATCTTCTATAGAAGTTAAATATCGTATTGAATACGAAGTACGTGTTCCTTATAAAGTAGAAGATCATCGACGAGTACAAGAATTAAAATCCCTTAAAATATGTAGTGATGTGTCTTTAAAAGCGAATAGTCAAACAATTGATTTTATAACAAAAATAGATAATCAATCTTGTGATCATATTGTTAGAGTAAGATTTGAAGATATTTATAAGTCAAAAGAAAATTGCAGTCAAGATCAATTTGGTTCAATTGTTCGTCCAAATATTATTGAAAATCAAAAGAGTTTAAAAGATGGAGCGACTGAATATGTTTTACCAATCTATGCTATGCAAAGATGGGTTAAATTAAATCATGAAAATTCAATTATGGCATTATTAAGCAAAGGTCCTTTAGAATATGAAATTGAAGATGATCAAAAAATATGCTTAACATTATTAAGAAGTGTTGGTAAATTTGGAAAAGCTGATTTGTTAATTAGACCAGGACGTTCATCAGGTTATCGTATGGATGCACCTTCATCACAATTATTAAATCAAACAATAATAAGTGAGTATTCATTATTCTTTGGTATAAAAGATCAAATGAGCCAAATGATACAGAATGCAGAAATTATAAATACACCAGTTCAAACACGTTATTTAAATGATATCAGTCGTCAGGTTAATGCAAATCTTGACTGGAAATATAGTACAATGGTATTAGATGAACGTGTTGAATTGATAGCATTAAAGAAAGCTGAAAAAGGTGAGTTTTCAGTGTTCCGTATATTAAATAATCGTGATGAGGATGTTGCGAATGTGGAACTTTCTATTCCCGAAGACAAACATTGTTATTTATCTGATGTTCAAGAAAATAGGAAAGAGAAACTTGAAAGACAAAATGGTAAAGTTTTTATAAAAAATATTGTATCAAATACCTTTGTTACTGTTATAATAGAGTAGATTTTCTACTCTTTTTTTATAGAAAGGATGATACCTATGAGTTTAATAAAAAGTTTTCAAAAACATGGAAATAGTTTAACTGAATTAGAAATAGAGTGTTTTAATCAGTTATTAACATTTAAAGATTTAGAACCTAGTTTAACAATATCTTCCTTAGCAGAATCGTTAAATGTTTCAACTACGACAATTTTTAGAATGGTAAAGAAATTGGAATATAAAACGTTTATGGATTTTCGTTATGATCTTCTATTTCATCGTAGAGATGAATTTGAAAATCGACCACATGTAGGGAATATTTGGGATTCTTTAGAGAAAGATATTCATAATACGATTGAAATGTTGCGAGAATTAGATATTAGTGATGTTGTGAAACATATTGCAAAAGCAAAAAGTATTTTGATTTGTGCATCGGGAATGAATAAATACGTTGCTAAGATATTGGCTGTTAAATTGAGTTTGTATGGAATAAGAACAATTTATCCTGATGATCCTTGGTTTTTGTATTTAGAAGCAAATAATTTAACAGAAGATGATTTTGTAATTGTTTTATCTAAAAATGGAACAACTGAAACGATTAATGATGTCATAAAAAATGCAAAATTGAGTGGATGTAAGATATTGTTAATTAGTGAAGCTAGACATTCTTCAATGACAAAACTCGCTGATTATGTGATGAATATATCAGTAAGTAAAGATGAAGGTTATGATATTGATTCTCGTTTACATTTACATATTGCTATTGAATATGTGTTAAGAGAATTAACGAATCAGTATTTAAGTAATAAAAAATATTTATAGGAAATAGAAAAATGATTGAAAAAATAGTAGAAAAAATGACTTTGAAAGAAAAAGTTGGTCAACTCAATCAACATTTATATGGTTGGCAATGTTATCGTAAAGTCAATGGTCAATATGAATTAACTGAATATTTTAAAAATCATGTTAAAGAATTTGGTGGCGTTGGAGCGATTTATGGTGTGTTAAGGGCGGATGCGTGGAGTCAAATTGATGAGAATAATGGTATTTCTCGTGAGGAAAGTCGAATTGTTATTGATATGGTTCAAAATTACATTAAAGAGCACTCGCGTTTTCAAATACCAGCACTCATGAGTGAGGAATGTGTACATGGGCATATGGCATTAAAAGCACCTGTATTTCCAACAAATTTAGCTATGGGAATGACATGGAATCCGCAACTAATGAAGGAAGTTACGCATAATGTGAGTCAAGAGTTGGCTGCAAAAGGTGGAAATCTTGCATTATTTACAGGGTTCGATGTTTTAAGAGATCCAAGATGGGGACGTAGTGAGGAGTGTTTTAGTGAAGATGCTTATTTGACAAGTTGTATGACAAGTGCAGCAGTACAAGGATTTCAACAAGAAGATAATGGAGTTGCTGTTGTTGTGAAACATTTGTGTGCTCAAGGAGAGTGTGCAGGAGGACATAATTCTGATGCAGCTATTATTGGACCACGTGAATTAAGAGAAATTCATTTGCCAGCTGTAAAAGCTGCAGTGGATGCTGGAGTAAAAGTTGTCATGGCAGCTTATAATGAGATTGATGGGATACCTTGTCATATTAATAAGTCATTATTGTCTCACATACTTAGAGATGAATATGGTTTTTCTGGTGTTGTTATGGCTGATGGTTGTGCATTAGATAGATTATTATTAATGGATGATAATCTTTTAAAGGTTGGAAGTTGGGCATTAAAAGCAGGTGTTGACTTAAGTTTGTGGGATCAAGTGTATTTGCATTTAGATGAGGCTATTCAAGAAGGATATTTATCAGAAAGAGAATTAGATAAAGCAGTATTAAGTGTGTTAAAACTTAAAGAAGAATTAGGATTATGGGAGGCAACGAAAAATTATAATCTACCAGATTCTTCAGATTTATTACTTCAATCTGCTCGAGAATGTCAAGTCTTGTTAAAGAATGATAATTCACTTTTACCATTATCATCTTCACAAAAAATTGCTGTGATTGGACCAAATGCTCATCATCATTTCAATCAACTTGGAGATTATACAGCATATCAAAATTCAAAAGATATTGTTACAGTGCTTGATGGAATTTCTAAGAAAACACGAATATCTCCATTATATGTAGAAGGGTGTTCTATTCGTGGTAATGATTTTGATATTGAAACAGCTATTGAAATTGCTAAGGAAGTGGATGTTGTTGTTTTGGTGTTGGGAGGAAATAGTACAAGACTTTATCAAAATGATTTTGAAAATAATGGTGCAGTGAAAACAAGCAAAGAAAATCAAATGAATTGTGGAGAAAATGTTGATTTAGCTTCATTAGAATTGGAAGGGTATCAAAATGAATTGTTACTAGCATTAAAAGAAGTGAATCCGCATATTGTAACTGTTCTTATTCAGGGAAGACCTCATGTGATCGATACAGTGCTTACATACTCAGAAGCTGTTTTAGCAAGTTTCTATCCAGGAAGTCGTGGAGGAGATGGTGTAGCAGATGTGCTATTTGGAGACTATAATCCAAGCGGACATTTAAGTGTATCGTTACCTCGACATGTTGGGCAATTACCATGTTATTATAATCATAAACATAATGGTGCACAAAAGGATTATGTAGATATGTGTAAAGAAGCGTTGTTACCATTTGGGTATGGATTAAGTTATTCTCGTTTTTCTTATCAAAATATAAAAGTTCCAGAAGTTGTTTATATAAATGATTTGTATAAATATGGAATGGATATTGAATTAAAAGTTTATAATGATAGTGATTTTGATGGAGAAGATGTTGTTCAAGTATATATCAAAGATCATCAAGCTTCTATTGTTTCAAGGGTTCTTGAATTAAAGGGTTTTGAAAAAGTAAAAGTTAAAGCACATGAATCTCAAATGGTTTGTATTCATTTATCTGCAGAAGCATTTTCAATTTGGAATTATGAAATGGAATTTGTTGTTGAAGCGGGAAATGTATCACTTTGTATAGGAGAAGATTCTGAGCGTTATCAGGAGTTTAAAGTAAAACTTGTAAAATAAAAAACACCTAATATACAATTGTATGTTAGGTGTTTTCCATATCATAAAAACTATTTTTATGCAAATTATTTGCATTTATTTATTGACAAACAATATTAAAAGTTATATTATAAACACAGTTAGCCAACACTAACTCTATATGTATTTAAAAATGAGGTGAAGTATCGTGAGATTAAAAGACGCTAATGAAGGTCAAGAGTACATCGTTCAAAATATTGAAACAGACGACGAAGAATTAAAAACGTTCCTATTTTCTTTAGGATGTTATAAGGGTGAAATTATTATTGTTCTATCTCGTTTAAAAGGTGGTTGTATTGTTTCTATTAAAGATGCTCGATACAATATCGACAATCAACTTGCTAATGCAATTGTTGTTTAATCAACAATTATTTTTTAATCATACAGTTAGCATAGGGTAACTACTAAATTTTAGGAGGAATTATTATGAGAATAGCACTTACTGGAAATCCAAACTCAGGAAAAACAACAATGTATAACGCTTTAACTGGAAGTAATGAAAAAGTTGGAAACTGGGCTGGTGTTACTGTTTCAAAGAAAGAGCAGAAGATAAAAAAAGTTTATAGCAATCATCAAGAACTTATAGCGGTAGATCTACCTGGAGCATATTCGATGTCTCCGTTTACTAGTGAAGAAAGTATTACAAGTCATTATATAAAAAGTGAGAATCCTGATGTTATTATTAACATTGTAGATGCAACTCATTTAAGCAGGAGTTTATTTTTTACAACACAATTATTAGAATTAGGTATTCCTGTGGTTGTTGCACTAAATAAAAGTGATATTAATTCTAAGAAAGAAATAGTGATAGATAGTGAAGAGTTATCTAAAGAATTAGGATGTCCAGTTATTAAGACTATTTCGACTTCTAAAAAAGGATTAAACATTTTGGTTAGTAGTGCAATACAACAAGCAACAAAATCTCAAGTAGCACCATTTCATCAAAATAATATTGATTTAACAAACAAATCATTAGTTGAAAAAGCTGATAGAGAACGATTTGAGTTTGTTAACAACATTGTAAAAAAAGTTGAAAAACGTAAAATATTGACAAAAGAAAAGAATATAAATGATAAAATTGATGCAATTCTTACTAATAAATGGTTAGGTATTCCTATTTTTGCAGTTGTTATGTATTTTGTATTTGAAATATCCCAAGTATGGGTAGGGACTCCTATTGCAGACTGGCTAGTAGGTCATTTAGAAAATTTCCAAATTTGGATTGGTGAATTATTATCAAACGCTAATCCATTATTATCTGCATTACTTGTAGATGGTATAGTTGGTGGAGTTATTGCTGTGATTGGCTTTTTACCACTTGTTATGGTCATGTACTTCTTGATTGCGCTCCTTGAAGATTGTGGCTATATGTCAAGAGTTGCTGTTGTTTTAGATCCAATATTTAAAAAAGTTGGACTGTCTGGTAAATCAGTTATTCCGTTTGTTATTACAATCGGCTGTGCAGTTCCGGGTATTATGGCAAGTAGAACGATTCGTAATGAAAGAGAACGTAGAGCTACTGCTATGTTAGCGCCATTTATGCCTTGTGGAGCTAAAATCCCTGTGATTTCTCTATTTGCTGGTGCTTTCTTTGATAATGCTGGATGGGTTAGTACACTTATGTATTTAACTGGAATTATTCTTATTTTCTTTGGTGCTCTTTTGATTAATAAAATCACAGGGTATAAAGCTAGAAAATCATTCTTTATTATCGAACTTCCTGATTATAAAGTACCATCTTTATGGCAAGCTTTTCAATCTATGTGCAATCGCGGATGGGCATATGTTGTCAAAGCTGCTACTATTATTTTATTATGTAATACTGCAGTACAAATTATGCAAACATTTACTTGGAATTTAACTGTTGCTGAAACTGCAGATGCCTCTATTCTCGCTTTGATTGCTACGCCTTTTTCTTATATCTTGTTTCCAATTGTTGGTGTATTAAGTTGGCAACTTGCTGCAGCAGCAGTTACAGGGTTTATTGCAAAAGAAAATGTTGTTGGTACTTTGGCGGTATGTTTTGTGGGGTTAGAAAACTTAATTGATACAGAAGAACTTATTTTAATGCAAGGAGCTGGTGAAGAAGTTGCTGGAGTGATAGCAATCACTAAAATTGCTGCGCTCGCATACTTAATGTTTAACCTTTATACTCCTCCATGTTTTGCCGCGATTGGAGCAATGAATTCAGAAATGAAAAGCATGAAATGGGTATGGGGTGGTATTGGATTACAATTTGGTGTTGGATTTACAGTAGCATATCTTGTTTATACTATTGGTACTTTACTAACTGCTCCGGAAACATTAAACATAGTTGGTGTATTAGCAGGGCTAGGAATACTTGTTAGCATTGTAATAGTGATATCTTTATTAGTCAAAAGCACAAATAAAAAAATAAATAGTGAGTATTTATTAAATCAGTAAACATGGATCTGAATTATGATTGAAAATATAATTATTATTCTTATAATTTCTTCTATAATTTGTGCTGCCGTATACCATGTGTATAATACAAAAAAGAAAGGACATAAATGTATAGGATGTCCTTATGCAAAACAATGTACTAAAAAAACATGTAAATCAAATGACTAAAAATAAAACGCAGTGAAATCATTGCGTTTTTATTATTGAATATTCATTGATTGCTCTTTTAGAAAAAGAATGTCAATATTTATCATTTTTAAAATAATCTGACCGTATCTTAGATGTTGAGTTAATGTTTCATCTATATCAAAAAGAATATCTTTTGTTTCGTATAGCCTATAAATTATATAATAAAGATTTTAATTTTTCTTCATTCTCTTTTAAATACCAACAATAAAACGTAGCATGAGCATCTTGATCAGAGATAGGAATAATCTTTCTATTTTCTCTACGACCTTCTAAATTCATCATGTAATCAGAACAAAAAGAAGGGAGTGTAGAAAGTTCGATTAAATCAAAGAAGATGCTACGATCTTGTTGGATTAAAAATTTTGTATGTGGCATTGTACGTTTGTGCATATCATGCCAAAATCCAATATTAGACATTAATAACATTCGTTCACCATCCATATCTTTTAAGGATAAGGATTGTTTGTTGGCATAACGATGATTTAAAGGAAGTGAAAAATAAAGTTGTTCTTCCATAAATGGAATAGCATTAATCATATTATCTTCACTGTCATAAGGCATGATAATAAGTGTATATGTATGGTCTTTTAATCCCTCAATCAACTTATCCATATCTTTGATTTCTTGAGAAATTGTTTTATCAGGAAAAACTTGAGAAATTTTTTGAGAAAGTTCTAAGCTAGGAGCAGGAGCACAAGCACCAATAGATATTGTATGATGTGATTTATCAAAAGATTTGAGTTGATTTTTAAAGTCATATGTATCTTGTAAAATACGATGAGCGAGCTTAACTGCATATTCACCATTCTCATTAAAAGATATTCTGTTTTTTGTGCGTTCAAATAAAGAAATATCTAGTTCTTCTTCTAGTTTTTGCATAGAACGTGTTAAGACAGGTTGAGAAATATGCAATTTTTGAGCAGCCTTAGATAATGTTTCTTCTTCATAAAAAGTTACAAGGTGTAATAATTGTTCTAATTCTAACATGTGTATTCCTCCTCACTATTCTATTTTATTATAGCAGATTTCATTATTCTTATTGTACTTTTTTCTTAATGTTTATTAAAATAAAGATGTAAGGAGGAAGAAATGGTGAAGAAAACACTTTATTTAATGAGACATGGACAAACTTTATTTAATTTACAACATAAAATACAAGGATGGTGTGATGCACCTTTGACTGAACTTGGTATTAAGCAAGCATGTGTAGCAAGACAATATTTTGATGATAATCATATTACTTTTGATCATGCTTACTCGTCAACATCAGAAAGAGCTTGTGATACTTTAGAACTTGTATATGACAAACCTTATACAAGAGTCAAAGGATTAAAAGAGTGGAACTTTGGTGTTTATGAAGGGAAAGACGAATGTTTAAATCCTAAGTTACCTTATGGAGATTTCTTTAAATCTTTTGGTGGTGAGGGTGAAATGGAATTAAGAGAAAGAATGGTGACAACACTTACTGATATAATGGATAAAGAAGATCATCAAGTTGTTTTAGCTGTTTCTCATGGTGGGGCATTAGCACAATTTTATCGTGCTTTTGAACAATATGCGAAAATTATTAAAAAAGAAAGATTTTATAATTGTTGTATTTTAAAATTTGAATATGAAGATGGAATCTTTACTTTGGTTGATATGTATAATCAAAATATAACAGAATAGGTCACTATGGAAGCAAGTAGAAAAAGATTATTGAAAATGGATGTGGATTTAATCAATGGTCCTATTTTTCGATCATTAATTATCTTTGCATTACCATTATTTATCTCGAATATTTTTCAACAACTTTATAATACTGTTGATACAATGATTGTAGGACATTATTTAGGTGATATGTCTTTAGCAGCGATAGGGTCTTCTACTCCTGTTTATGATTTATTAGTTGGCTTTGCACTAGGTATTGGAAATGGTTTGGCAATTGTATCGGCAAGAAGTTATGGTTCACATGATTATCATTTATTGAAAAAATCGGTTGCTAGTTCAATTGTCATTGGAATTGTTATCTCTGTTATTTTAACTGGTGTTGGTTTAGCATTTTTAAAACCTTTGTTAGAAGTTTTAAATACACCGGTAGAAATTATACAAGAGTCTTATCGTTATATTTTTGTAATTGTATTATTTATTATTGTGATGTTTGCATATAATTTATGTGCTGGATTAATGCGAGCTATTAGTAATAGTGTCATGCCGCTTGTTTTTTTAATGATTTCTTCTGTATGTAATATTGTTTTGGATATTGTTTTTATTACTCAGTTTGATATGGGAGTTATGGGAGCTGCAGTAGCAACAGTATTATCTCAAGGCATATCAGTTGTTTTATGTATTATTTATATTTTTAAAAAGAATAAAATTTTATTGCCAGATTTCTCTCATTTTCAAATAGATAAATCTTTATATAAAGATTTATTAGGACAAGGACTTTCTATGGGGTTTATGAGTTGTATTGTATCAGCTGGATCAGTTATTTTGCAATATGGTATTAATAATTTAGGATATTTGATTATCGCTGGGCATACAGCAGCAAGAAAATTATATATGTTCTTTAATATGCCTTTTACTGCGATGGCTTTGGCTATTTCAACTTTTGTATCTCAAAATAAAGGAGCAAATCAAAGAAAACGTATTCGAAAAGCAATGCGTTATGCATATATTTATGATTTTGCTTGTGCAATGATTGTGACTGTAATTATTTTGCTTTTTGGTTCTTCGTTAGTAGAAGTGATTTCTGGTTCTTCTGAAAGTGTTGTGTTGGAAAATGGAACTTTGTATTTGTTAGTTGTAGGACCATTTTATGCTATATTAGGTGTTTTAATGCAAACAAGATATGCTTTACAAGGGATCGGAAAAAAACTTTTGCCTTTAGTATCAAGTGTTATTGAACTTATTGGGAAGATTATATTTGTATTTGTTTTTATACCACAATTTCAATATATGGCAGTTATCTTTTGTGAACCTGTGATTTGGTGTGTTATGTGCATACAACTTGTTTATTCATTTTATACAAACTCTTATATAAAAGAAGGGACTTTATAAACAATAGGATATAACTATGGTGAAATGTTACCATAGTTTTTATATGTCTTGTTATCTTTGGTGAAGAATCATATTTATTTTCTGTAGTGTTTAAGAAGAATTGGACAATTATTGAAAAGATAGGTATGCTAGAGTAAAGAGACGACTATAAGTACTGGTTATTGTCATAAAAGTTTTGATGTTAATGATGATAGAAAGTTGATAAGGATATGGTTTTGTTAGCGAATTCTTTGTTTGCTAAATAAACTATTGAGACTTGTTGGACATTATTTTGATTAAAGTGGATAAAATGAAATAGAAAGGATGATAGAATGCGTCGTTTATTTTATAATGGGACTATTATCACGATGAGTGATGAATTATATGTAGAAGCTCTTTGTATTGAAAATGATACTATTATTGGAGTAGGAAAAGAAAATCAGTTAAGGATGTTGTTAGATGAGGGTGATGAATGTATTGATTTAAAGGGAAACGTATTATTGCCAGGGTTTATTGATGCCCATAGTCACTTTACTGGAGTAGCCAATTCATTATCACAATGTGATTTATCACAAGCACACTGTTTTGAAGATATTAAAAATATGATGACTACATTTATCAAAGAACATCATATTCAAGAAGGTGAGTGGGTTTATGGTAGTCATTATGATCATAATAACTTAGTAGAAAGAAGACATCCCGATAAGAGTTTATTAGATAAAATATCTTTAGTTCATCCTATTGTGATTGTTCATGCTTCTTCTCATATGGGTGTTGCAAATTCTTTAGCGTTAAAGAGTCAACATATTTCAAGTTCAACCCTTAATCCTATTGGAGGAAAATATGGTCGTGAGAAGGGTTCGTTAGAACCAAATGGATATATGGAAGAAAAAGCATTTATACAATTTCAAAATCAAGCACCTATGGTAAGTGTGGAAAGAATGATGGAATTATTTCAAGAAGCTCAACATATTTATGCTAGTTATGGAATTACTACGATTCAAGAGGGTATGGTAGCTCAACCTTTGTTTGATTTATTGCATTATGCAGCAAAAAAGAACTTATTTCAACAAGATATCATTGGCTTTGTAGATATTGCTAATTGTTTTGATTTGATAGATGCATATCCACAATATAAAAATCAATATCATCATCATTTTAAATTAGGTGGATATAAAACATTTCTTGATGGTTCTCCTCAAGGAAAAACTGCTTGGATGACTACTCCTTATCAAGGTAGTGATAATGAATGTGGATATCCCGTTTTATCCAATCAACAATTGTATAATCAAATATTAACAGCGCTACAACAACATCAACAATTACTTGCTCATTGTAATGGAGATGCAGCAGCAGAACAATATATAACACAATTTAAAAAAGTTCTTGATGATTATTCGAATTTAGAGGCATGTAGACCAGTTATGATTCATGCTCAACTTGTACGTCATGATCAACTACAACGCATGAAAGCTATCAATATGATACCAAGCTTTTTTGTGGCACATACTTATTATTGGGGAGATGTGCATATTCAAAATTTTACTCAAGCAAGAGCGAATTTTATTTCACCAACCAAAGATGCTATGCAACTACAAATGCCTTTTACATTACATCAAGATGCCCCTGTTTTAATGCCTGATATGTTAAAGACTGTATGGTGTGCAGTGAACAGAGTAACAAAACAAGGTATTGTTTTAGGTGAACAAGAAAGAATCCCTCCTTATGAGGCTTTAAAAGCTATTACTGTTTATCCAGCATATCAATATTTTGAGGAGTCTCAAAAAGGAACTTTAGAAGTGGGTAAAAAAGCCGATCTCGTTATTCTAGATAAGAATCCATTACTTGTTCCACCATTAACTATAGATACTATTCAAGTGCTTCAAACAATTAAAGATGGAAATGTTATTTATCAAAAAACTCTCAATCAAATCCTTATATAAAAGAAGGAACTATATAAACGATATGATATAACTATGGTGAAATTGTTGCCATAGTTTTTATTATATATGGTATGATATGTGTATATATTATGAGGTGAGTAAAAATGTTAAATGTTCTCAATCAAATAAGAATGCCAAATAAAAGTTTACAAATGAAATATCGAATAAGGAATACACTTTTGATATTTTTGTTAGGTGTCGTATTAGGAATCTTTTCTAAATGGTTAGATAATTTAAGTATTAATGATGCAATTTGGTGGCAGTATATCATAGGTATAATGGATTTAAGAAATGTATTTTCTTTATTTGGTATATGGATATTTATTGCGGTTACAATTTCTGTTTTTTCTAAGACACCCTTAAGAGCTAGTATCAATGTTTTTGTCTTTTTTGTAGGAATGAGTGTGAGTTATCATTTATATACAATTTATTTTAGTGGATTTAATCCAATGTCTTACATGATGATATGGTATACTATAACGCTTTTGACACCATTATTTGCATATGTTTGTTGGTATGCAAAAAGTGAACATATAATATCAATGATTATAAGTGGTTTTATTTTATGTGTGATGTTCATTGTATCTTTTTCTATAGGTATGTGGTATTTTGATATGAAAAGTTTAATTGATTTCATCTTGTTTATAGCGACGGTTATTGTGTTACATGTTCGTTCTCAAAATACTTTTTATAGTTTAATTATTGGTTTAGTTTTGGCTTTTGTAATTCGTTGTATTTAAAAAAGCACTATGCATTTTGGTGCTTTAATTTATTTTGGGGTAAACGATAACCTTTAATTTTAATTGGGGTTTTCAACTTATCCTTTAATTTATTTTGGGGTTATCTTTTGAATAACCCTTTTAGATACAAAAAAGCTCCTTTCATGATATGATTTGAATGCTTATTTCAGTCTATCAAGAAAGGAGTAATATCATGTATGATGATATCATCAATATTTTAAATCTTAATCATTCTGATGTACAGTCTTGTTCATCAAAAAATCAGAATAATTGTATCAGTTATTTCATCACTCTTATTAGGAAAGAGTTTATCTGCCCTTATTGTCTTCATAAACTTTCTATCAAGGATTATCATAACCTTACTTTAAGCCATCAAATCATTAGAGGATATGATACACATATTATCTATAGGAAACGTAGATACTATTTCTCGAATCAAGACAATTCTAAAAAATGCAAATGGTTTTAAAAACTTTTCAAGA
>Snoopy_p2__coassemble_924_pt1 | contig 17718 bp, 21 predicted proteins | sample Snoopy_p2__metabat2_low_PE_005 | metagenome-assembled genome bin Snoopy_p2 | reverse complement strand
TATTAAAAGTGTATTTAAAAATAAAGTATTGCCAAGATAAGTCAAAAGATAAAAAAACTGCCAACTTTTAATGTTGACAGCTTTATAGCATGAATTCATTTATGCTTCTTATTTACGAATTTCTTTAATTCTAGCAGCCTTACCAGATAAACCACGTAAGTAATGTAATTTAGCTCTACGTACTTTACCGATTTTAGCAACTTCAATTCTATCAATGATTGGTGAATGAATTGGGAAAGTTCTTTCTACACCAACTTGATAAGAAATTTTTCTAACTGTGAAAGTTTCAGAAATTCCTCCACCTTTTCTAGCGATGCAAACACCTTCAAATAACTGAGTACGTGTTTTATCCCCTTCTTGAATTTTTACATAAACCTTTAATGTATCCCCTGGTTTGAAATCAGGAATATCATTTCTTAATTGTTTTTTTGTAATTTGATCAACTAATTGCATATTCATAATATGACTTCCTCCTTAACAATTTTTATTCTTCAAAGTTCATACGTATAATAACCAGCGGAACTTCTGCGTCAAAAGACTAGGATATAATATCATTATCGAGATATAAAATCAATCATTTTTTTGTATTTCTTTTAAAATTTGAAGTTCTTCTTCACTAAATTGACGTTTTTCTAATAAATCTGGTCGTTTATGATATGTTTTAAGTAATGATTGATATAAACGCCATTGTCTGATTTTTTCATGATGTCCACTCATTAAGACTTCCGGAACTTGATTTCCATCATATTCAAAAGGACGTGTATATTGAGGATATTCTAACAAACCATCACTAAACGAATCATCAACATGCGAAGATTCACGAATAGCACCTTCTAACAAACGAATAACCGAATCACAAGTCACCATACTTGCTAATTCTCCGCCTGTCAAAACATAATCTCCAATTGATAACTCCACATCAACATAATCACGAATACGTTCATCAAATCCCTCATAATGTCCACAAATAATAATCAAATGTTTCTCTAATGATAACTCTTGACTATATTCTTGTGTCAAAGTACGCCCTTGTGGTGACATTAAGATGACTAAAGAATCTTTTGTCACCAAAGTCTTTAAACAATCTAAAATGGGTTGACACATCAAAACCATACCTTGTCCACCACCATAAGGATAATCATCAACATGATGATGCTTATTATTGGCATACTCTCTAAAATCATGAATATTCACTTCAACAAGTTTTGCATCTATTGCACGTTTAATAATTGATGTATTCAAAAAGCCATCAAACATTTCAGGAAACAAAGAAAGAATATCAATCTTCATTATAAAACCCCTCTATAAGTGTAGTATCAATACGCTTATTTTCAATATCAATATTTTCAATAAAAGCATCTACATATGGAATCATGATTCTCTTTTTAGCTTTCACAACCAATATGTCATGGTGTTCATAAAGTTGCACATCTTCTACATAACCAATCTTTTTTCCTTGATCAAAAACATCGCACCCAATCAAATCACCAACATAATATTCTTCTTCATCAAGTAATTCAACATCCTTATTGGCATACAAATAACATCCTTTATACTTTTCAACCAAGTTAATATCTTGATAACCTTGAAAAGCAACTAAAATATGTCCTTTATGAAAACGATGTGATGCTACTATCATATCTTGCATTTGTCCATGATTATCAATCAATAAATGTGCACCTTTTTTAAATCTTTGTTCTACAAAATCTGTAGAACTTTTTACTTTCAATTCTCCTTTAATACCATGTGTATTCACAATCTGTCCAACGATAACTTGTTCCATAAAACCTCCTGATGATAAAAAATAGATGTGTGAACACATCTATTCTCCATAAGATTCAAATTTGATTTCTAATTTTTTATCATTTAAACGCCCTGATACAGACATTAATTGACGAATAGAATTAGCCATCATACCTTTTCTACCGATGAGTCTTGCAATATCATCATGATCAGCATAGACGTACAAAACAATTGTATCTTCATCTAAAGAAGGCATTTGTCTGACTTCTAGTTTATCTTTTTGATTAACCAACTCAACAGCAATATCATGTAAAGTTTTGACGTAATCCATGATATCCACCTACTTATTTTGCTTTTTTAGATTCAGCAAATTTAGTCATGATTCCAGCTTTGCTTAAGATATTTCTTACAGTGTCAGATGGTTGTGCACCATTGTTTAACCAATTTAAGATTTCTTCTTCCTTTAAGCTTACTGCTGCTGGATTTTGTCTAGGATCATAAGTTCCTAATTGTTCAATGAAACGTCCATCTCTTGGAGATCTTGAATCTGCAGCAACAATTCTATAAAATGGTGATTTTTTAGCACCCATTCTTTTTAATCTGATTTTTACAGCCATAATATTTCCTCCATTAATTTATTTTGCTTGTATATCATACCATATATTTTTTATCTGTCAAGTATTTTCACTTAACACTTTCATTAGATAAAATAACGATAATATTCTTTTTGAATTTTTTTCAAATTACGTTTACTAATAGGAATAATTTGATGATTTTTCATATGTACACCTTGCTCATCTATTTTTAAACATTGTCGAATATTCACCACATAAGAACGATGTGTCCTCAGTAACGATGGGTAATTTTCTTGAAAAACTTCATTATATCCTTTCCAAATTTCAAGCTTCTCTCCATCACAAAAATAAATCATCATATAATGAGCTTGTAACCGCATATAAAGTATATCTTCAATCTTAATACGATATAATGTTTGATTAATTTTATGAAAAACAAAATCTTGTTTTTCATAATAATTCAAAAGATTATCTAATGTTTGATAAATATCTTGAAGCAATGTCTTACGTACAAAATCAAAAATATGAAAATGCACACATTCATGAATACAATTTTCATATTGTGAAACGATAATCACTGGGACTTGAATATTTCTCAAGTCACAAACATCTGTAATATTTTTATTCTCTATTTGATAATCAAAGAAACAAGCATCAACAGATTGAAAATCCATTATCCTTTCTATTCTTTGATATGTTTTCCAAAATACTCTAATATGTTTTTGTTTTAAATATTTTTCTACTTTGTCTTTAAAAAATTTTGCAAACCTTTCTTCATCTTCTACATATAAAAAAGTCAAAGTTGATTTCATGATAACACCTCATATTTATCATAACAATCTTAGTTTTGACTTTCAAATAAAATTACATGAATCCTTTTTAAAACAAACTCAAAAATTCATATTTTACATTTTTAGACAATTTTTTTACAACTCTGCTTTTACACACTTCAACGCTTCATCAATCACATGATGCATATCAAAATATTTATACATCCCTAATCTTCCACCAAAGATGACCTTATCCTCTTTATCTGCTAGTTCTTTATACTTTGCATATAACTCATTATTTTTTTCATCATTCATTGGATAATAAGGTTCATCACCTTTTTGCCACGATACTGGGTATTCTCTTGTAATCACTGTCTTTTCTTGTGTTCCATATTCAAAGTGTTTATGTTCTATGATTCTTGTATATGGCTCATTTGCAGAATTATAATTCACAACTGCATTCCCTTGATAATTATTCATATCCAATGTTTCTTCTTCAAATCTTAAGCTTCTATATTCTAACGTTCCATAACAATAGTTATAATATTGATCTATCATTCCTGTAAAAACAACCTTATCTGCCATAGCTTCTAATTCTTTTCTATGTTCAAAGAAATCACAATTTAATCTCACATCTACATTTTTTAACATTTTTTCAATGATTTGGGTATATCCTCCCATTGGTATCCCTTGATACAAATCATTGAAATAGTTATTATCATATGTAAATCTCACTGGTAATCTCTTAATAATAAATGCTGGTAATTCACGACAAGGTCTTCCCCATTGTTTTTCTGTATAATCTTTCACAAGTTTTTCATAAATATCTTTACCAACTAATGAGATGGCTTGTTCCTCTAAGTTCTTTGGTTCTGTAATTCCTGACTCTTTTATTTGTGCTTGAATCTTTGCCTTCGCTTCTTCTGGTGTGACAACACCCCATAGTTTATTAAAAGTATTCATATTAAAAGGCATATTATAGATTTCACCTTTATAGTTTGCGATTGGGCTATTGGTATATCTATTAAATGTCGCAAACTGTTGAATATATTCCCAGACTTCTTTATTTGATGTATGGAAAATATGAGCACCATATTTATGAACATTAATACCTTCAATTTCTTTTGTATAGATATTTCCACCCACATGATTTCTTTTATCTATAACTAAACATGTCTTCCCTCTTTGACTTGCTTCATAAGCAAAAATGCTTCCAAACAATCCACTTCCTACTATTAAATAATCATATTTCATTTTCTCACGTCCTATCCTTGAATATCATTCTATCATAATCAAGAGAAAAAACAATATTACTTCTTTACAATTGTTTCATTGTAATATTTCTATTTTTAATAAAGCCATCAACTTCTTCTTTATATCGTCTATTAGCAACAACATTTTCTTCATTATCTAAAATCAATACACGTCGGCAATGTTTTCCTATGCTATAAAACTTCACATGCCTTTCATTAACAAAAGTACGTACATTCACTTGATGAAAACCATTTTTTAAACAATGCTCTTTTAAAAGTTGAAGTGGTTGATAATAGCGATAAACATGGTTTTGGGTATATACAAAAATTTTATGATCAACAATTTCAAAGTAATAAATATTTAAAAGCGAAATAAAGAAATGATTATTATACTCATCTTTCACTTCAATTTCTCCTATACGTGCCTCAAGTAATTCTTTCATCGTTTTTATTAACATTTGATTCTTTGGATGATAAATCATAATCATTTCATCACGACGAATTTTTTGATTTTCTTTTAATACAATTTTCATACTGTCAACTCCCTACACATCTAGCATAAACGTTTATTTATACTTTTCAACACATAGGGATAATTTAATATCTTTTGGGGCTAATTTAGTTAAAAAGTGAGTGTTTTTTGCATTTTTTTATAACAAATATGCAAAAGACTCCTTCCTAAGAAAGAGTCTTTATTCTTGCAATATTTTGTTCAATCGCTTTCTTTGAAACAGCTTTTGCGACTGTTTTTGCAACACGTGAATCTAACGCATCCGGAATAATATATGTTGGTGATAATTCTTCATCGCTCACAAGTGTCGCTAAACCATAAGCAGCCGCCAATTTCATTTCTTCTGTTATTTTACGTGCTCTTACATCTAAAGCTCCTCTAAAAAGTCCAGGGAAAGCTAAAACATTATTAATTTGATTTGGATAATCAGAACGTCCTGTTCCCATAACAGCAACACCTGCTTCAATAGCATCTTCATATGAAATCTCTGGTTCAGGATTTGCCATAGCAAAAACAATTGGTTTTTCTTTCATACTTTTCACCATATCTTGAGTTAAAATCCCTGGAGCTGAAACACCAATAAACACATCAGCTTCTTTCATTGCTTCTGCCATACTCATTCTTTTCGCTTTAGAATTTGTGATTTCTGTCAATTCTTGCGTTAAGAAGTCATAATAATCATAATCCTCTTTAGTCACAATACCATTAATATTAAAACCATAAATTTCTTTCACACCTAAAGCATGAATCATTTTGATAATAGAACTTCCGGCAGCACCTGTCCCACTTACAACCACACAAATATCTTCAATCTTTTTCCCCACAACCTTTAAAGCATTAATAAGTCCAGCTGTTACAACAATAGCCGTTCCATGTTGATCATCATGAAATACAGGTATATCCAATTCTTGAATCAATGTTCTTTCAATTTCTACACAACGAGGAGCACTAATATCTTCTAAATTAATACCACCAAATGTAGGTGCTAAAACTTTCACAATACGAATAATTTCTTGCGGATCTTTTGTATCCAAACAAATAGGAACAGCATCAATATCTCCAAATTTCTTAAAGAGAATAGATTTTCCTTCCATAACAGGCATAGCTGCTTCAGCACCAATATCTCCTAATCCTAAAACCGCAGTTCCATCACTGACAACTGCCACACTATTTTGTTTCCAAGTATATTGATAAGCTTTTTCTTTATCTTTAGCAATTTCACGACATGGTTCAGCAACCCCAGGTGTATATGCTAATGATAAGTCTTCTTTTGTATTTAAAGGAACTTTTAACTCTACTTTTAATTTCCCTTGACTTTGTTCGTGCATTTTTAATGCTTCTTCATAAACATTTGACATTTTGCATCCTACCTTTAAAGTGTTGTCACCATAACAGTCATATGACCATCATAAACAACTTCTTTTTGATTTCTTAAAACTAGGAAATGATCACCTTTACAAACTTCTTGACCATTCATTATTCCTTCACCATCTAAAACACTAACCATTTGGAATGGTTTATCATTCACAATTGTATTTTCTCCAGTCATTTGATAACAATCTACTGTAAAAAATTCACTTTCTACATAACGTGTTTTTGTTCCATGATCCAAATGAGTATTCACAAAAACTTTATTAGATTCATTATTTGATGGAACTGTTGTCACATCAATAGATTGTTGAACATGAAGTTGTCTTTCATTCCCATCTTTATCTTTACGATGATAATCATAAACACGATATGTAATATCAGATGATTGCTGTGCTTCATAAATCAATGAACCACTACAAATCGCATGTAAAGTTCCAGATGGAATATAAAAGAAATCTCCTTTATTAATTTCAAAAGAATTTAATAAAGTATCATATTCATCATTTTCAATAGCTTTCACAAATTCATTTTTTGTTTTTGCATGATGTCCCATCACCATCTTTGTTCCTTCATCAGCTTGTAAAACATACCAACATTCTGTTTTTCCTAAAGAATTTTCATGAACTTTTGCATAATCATCATTAGGGTGTACTTGAACTGATAAATCGTTTTTAGCATCAATAATTTTAGCTAGCAAAGGGAATTGATCTCCTTCTACATTACCAAATAACTCTCTATGATTTTCCCATAACCACGAAACTGTTTTTCCTTGATATTCTCCATTTTCAATTTCACAATCACCATTTTTATGTCCTGAAATAGCCCAACATTCTCCTGTTTGATCACTTGGAATATCATATCCATAAACATCTCTTAATTTATGACCTCCCCAAATCATTTCTTTAAATACTGGTTTAATCTTTAAAATATTTTCCATACTCCTCTTCCTTTCCTATATATTTTAAAAATTCATCAAGTTCATTCTCATGAAATACTTGAATTCCTTTTTCTTTTAACAATTTCGCAAACACACCTTCACCCTCAACCAAACGATGAGAGAATGTTCCATCATAAACACCATCACATCCACAACTTGGACTACGGAATTTTAACACTGCCACCTCAACATTGTTTTCTAAAAAAATATCCAATGCCTTTCTTGCACCAATAACATATTCATTCGTCACATCTATGCCTTGATCATTTTGAATAACCAAAGGATTTTGGCTTATAATTTCCGCAGGTGGACGTGGAGTGGATAAGCCACCTAGAACTTCAGGACAAGCCACAACAACTAATCCATCGTCATACATTTTCTTTAAACCCTTAACAAGATTGTTTTTACCACAATATGTACAACAATCACCAATCAAACATTGACTAACTCCTATTTTCATCAATAATCTCCTTGATTTCATTAGGCTTTTCTACAACATAAGTTGCACCTTCATCTTCTAATTCCTGACGACCTCTAAATCCCCAACACACGCCAATTGTATCCATATCCACATTTTGACCAGTTTGAATATCTACATTACTATCTCCAATAAAATAGCATTCTTCCTTACGCAATTTCATAGCCATTAATGCCATCAATGTAGAATCTCCAGCCGGTTTAACTGGATACAAATCTTGTTGACCATAAATAGCTACAAATGTATTAGGAAATAATGTTTCTACAATACGCACCGCTAAATGATGAGGTTTGTTTGTCACAACAGCCAATTGAATACTATCTTTTTTTAAATCTTCAATCAACTCTTTCATACCATCATATGGTACTGTATGTTCTAAGCAACGTCTTTGATAAACTTCTTGAAACTCACTTAAACATTCTTCTAAACAATCTTGTTGGTCATAAGGCAAAGCTCTTTGCATGAGCCTTCTTACACCATTACCAACAAATTGATGATAAGCTTTGATATCATGTGTAGGAAAATGATGTTTTTCTAAGACTTCATTTGCAGACAATGCCAAATCTTCAATAGAGTTAATTAAAGTCCCATCTAGATCAAATAGACAACCTTTCTTCATAAAAGCCTCCTTCTGTTTATATTCTTATTATAGCAGTATTGAAAAAATATGAAAAGATGTTATAATTATTATTTAAAAAATGAGGTGAATTTATGCAAGGATTAAAGACAAGAAAATATATGGATATCTTTACAAATATTGGATATGTCATTGGATTTACAATGATTATTTTAACTTCGGTATTTCAATGGAGTTATGTTTACATTTTAGCAGGTGTTATCATTATTTTCATTGGACGTTGTGTTGGTTATGGCATTGATCGTATTATAGAAATAAACGAAGAAAAAAACAAATAGTTGCACGCTATTTGTTTTTATTTTGTCTATATAATTTATATGCTTTTCTTCTTCGTTTCTCACGTATTTTTAAATATCTTACAGATAGTAACACAACCAAAACAATTAGAATAACCAAAACACTCATTAAAAATAAATGTTCAGTTAAATATCTCCATATTTTCACTAAAATATGAGCATCAATATCTTCTTGTAAAGAAATATTAATTTTTCTTATTTCTTGATCATTATATCGAATACTAAAATATCCTATATTTTGTCCTTTTTGAACAGGAGCAACAGCTTTCTTTTCCTCAACACACTCTATTTTTAATTCATTCTTTGATACTGTTTTTGGAACAAGAACTTGAACATCTTCAAGTGCCTTAACATCACTTTTTGAATTGACAGCCGAATGAACGTCAACTGTTTTTAAAAGATCCCCTTTTTTATAAAGCGTTAACGATTGATAATTCTTATCATAATAATCTACGACAATTTTCGCATCTTTTACATAATTTCGGCTATCATCTTCCTTAGCAAAGACAGTAATTAAATCATGTCCCTGACTATTCACCAAAGCAGTTATACATGATTTTGATTGATCTGTATAACCTGTTTTACACCCTTTAATATGTGTAATATCCATGCGACTATTCCAATAAACCTTTAAGAGTGTTGCTGCCATATAATGTTGCGTAATTTCTGTTTTATATGAACGTTTTGTAAAAACATCTTTAAAGAATGCATTTTTTAATGCTTCACGTGTAATGATTCCCATATCATGCGTAGAAGAATAATGATCTTGATGATGCAATCCAGTTGCATTCATAAAATGCGTGTTTTTTAATTTTAATTCTTGAGCCTTTTTATTCATTTGCTCAACCATTTTTTCTTCACTGCCAAAGAGTTCTCTAGAGATTGCTCTACAAGCATCAGCTCCTGAAGGAAGAATAATGCCATGAATCAAATCACCATAAGTCACTTTTTCTCCAACCTCTAAATAAGCACTTGAAGCACCTGCTTCCCACAATCCTTCTATATCATATTCTTGTATCTGCGTTACCTTCTTTAAATTATCGATATGCTCTAAAGCAACTAATGCTGTCATAACTTTTGTCATACTCGCGGGATAAATACGTTCATCTACATTTTTACTATACAGTTCTTGACTTGTTGTTAAATCATAAACATAAGCATAAGGAGCTTTAACATTTGGTGTATTCAATGCACTTACATTTATTATATTCAATGCATTGAATATAGTAAACAAAGCAAGCATTCCCTTAACCATTCCACCTTTTTTAAGAAATGCTAATTTTGTTTCAGATGTCACAATTGCAATAAAGATAAGAATAAAGCCAAGAATCATTTTCATAGATAGAACTTCACCGTAGAACAACACAGAAAACAAAACTCCAAACACAGATTCTAAAGATAAAATCAACGATGCTTGACACTCACTCACACAATTTTGTCCAATTGTTTGACAAACCATTGTCACTGCAGTAGCAAAAAATGCCAAATAGAAAATTTGTAAATAAATATCCGAACCAATTTGACCAACAAGTGAGATATCCTCATTCATAAGCGAAACAATCAATGCAACAATAGAACCACCTATAAATTGAAATGTCGTAAATGCTCCCCCATCAACATCTTTAGAAAACTTTTTAATCAACAAAATATGTATTGCATAAAGAAGCCCTCCACATAAAGTTAAAAAGTCCCCTTTATTCATTGATAAATTTGCATCTAATGATACACAACCTACACCTAAAACACAAATAAACGCTGCTATAAAATTATAAGCATCAGGTCGTTTATGGTAGAATAACCAGACAAGAAATGGCACAATTGCACAATATACTGCTGTCAAAAAAGCATTTTTTCCTGGAGTTGTAAAATTCAACCCCCATGTTTGAACATAATAAGCAAAAAACAAACAACACCCTGTAAGTAATCCACCAATTATTTTCTCTTTAGGAAAAGTTTTGATCTTATTAAAAAATAAAATAAATAAGAAAACAGAAGCCAAAGAAAATCTTATAAGCAATAACACAGCCGGTGTTAGAAAATCAGTTGCACTTTTCATAACAATAAAAGAACTTCCCCATATAAGTGCCGCTATCATAAGTAATAGCGTCCCTTGTATCTTCTTACTCATAAATCTCCTCCTTAAAAATATAATGGTACATATGTACCATTATATTATCCATGAATGACATCGTGACAACGATGACATAGTTCTCCGTCCATTTCTGATTCTTCAAAATAGTTCCAACATCTTGGACATTGAATTCCATTAAATTTTTCCGCTTTGATATATGCTGTATCGAACTCATTTAAACCATCAGTATCTTCAACAAGTACAACTTTTGCAACAATAAATAATTGTTTTAAGTCACTTGCTAATGATTCCATATCTTTATATTCATCTTTAAAACAAATTGTTAATTTTGCTTCCATGTTTGATTTAATCACTTTTTCATTTCTTAAATCTTCTAATGCTTTCATAACATCTTTTCTTACATTTAAGAAACGATCATAGAAAGCCTTGATTTCATCAGCATTTTCAACTTCAATAAGAGTTGGTGCATCTTCTAAGAAAATAGAATCTGCTTTCTTTTCATCGCAATGGAAATGATCATGTAATTCTTCAGCAGTAAAGACTAATACTGGAGATAATAGTTTCATCATTGTCTTTGCATAATGATATAAAACAGTTTGAACTTGACGTCTTCTTAAGCTATTTGCTTTTTCAATATAAAGAATATCTTTTGTGAAATCCATATAAAATGCACTTAATGTATTTGTAAAGCAATTTAAGATGAGCTGATTCGCTTCTGCAAAATCATAGTTATCAAATGCACGATGATATGATTCCATTAAACCATTCAATTCCACAAGCATATATTGGTCAACACCTTCAAGTTTTGAAGTTTCTACAATATCTGCTTCTTTAAAATCTGATAAATTTCCTAAGACAAATCGCATTGTATTTCTCATTTTACGATAGTTTTCAGCAACTTGTTTCATAATATCATCAGAAATACGAACATCTGATTGATAAGCAACTGATGTTGCCCATAATCTTAAGATATCTGCACCATATTGATTAATTAATTTTAATGGATCCACAGTATTTCCTAAAGATTTAGACATCTTATTTCCTTTACCATCTAAAACAAATCCATGTGATAAGACTGTTTTATAAGGTGCTTCACCATGAGCAGCAGTTCCAATGATTAATGATGAGTTAAACCAACCACGATATTGATCACTACCTTCAAAGTATAAATCAACTGGATATCCACAACCTCTTTCTTTCATACAACCTGTGTGTGAAGATCCTGAATCAAACCATACATCCATAATATCTTTTTCTTTTCTAAAGATACCATTTGGAGAATGTTCATTTGTATACCCTTCTGGTAATAAGAATTTTTCATCTTTTTCAAACCAAATATTAGATCCATATTTCCTAAATAAATCTGATACATGTTTAAATACTTTTTCTTCCATGATTGGTGTTCCATCTTCACAATAGAAAATAGGAATTGGTACACCCCAAGTTCTTTGTCGAGAAATACACCAATCTCCACGATCTCTAATCATGTTATAGATTCTAATATGACCCCATTCATTAATCCAATTGACTTTATCAATTTCACTTAATAATTTTTCTCTGATTTTGTCAATTGAACAGAACCATTGATCAGTTGCTCTAAAGATAATTGGTTTCTTAGTTCTCCAATCATGAGGATAACTATGTGTAATGAATTCAAGTTTTAATAAAACTCCTAATTCATCTAATTTCATTGTCACTGTTTTGTTTGCATCTTCAACATATTGACCAGCTAACCATTCACCACAGTCTTCCATCATTTTTCCATGCTCATCAACATTACAATAAATATCCAATCCATATTTTTGACCAACAATAAAGTCATCCATACCAAATCCAGGAGCAGTATGAACACAACCAGTCCCTGCTTCTGCAGTAACATGATCCCCCAAAATAACTAATGATTCACGATCATAAAGTGGATGTTGACATGTAATCATTTCAAGTTCTGAACCTTTAAATCGTTGTAAAATATCCTTTTGAGTTAATTCGAATTTTTCCCATAAAGAATCAACCAATTCTTCTAAGACAAGTAACTTTCCTTTTTCACTTTGAACTAATGCATATGTATAATCAGCATTTAAACAAATAGCTAAGTTCGCAGGAATTGTCCAAGGTGTTGTTGTCCAAATCACAAAACTTGTATCTGTATCTAAAATACCTTTTCCATCTTTAACCGCAAATTTCACAAAGATTGTTGGAGATTTCACATCATGATATTCAACTTCTGCTTCTGCTAAAGCCGATTCACTTGATGGTGACCAATAAACTGGTTTTAATCCTTTGTAAATTAAACCATCCATTGCCATCTTTGCAAATACATCAATTTGATTTGCTTCAAATTCAGGTAACAATGTTAAATATGGGTGTTCATAATCCGCAAAAGTTCCTACACGAATACATTGTTCTTTTTGAATATTAACTTGTTTCATTGCATATTCATAACATTTTTTTCTAAAATCAGCTGTACTCATTTCTTTACGGTTGACACCTAGTTTTTGAATTGCATTTTCAATTGGTAAACCATGTGTATCCCACCCTGGAATATATGGTGTATAAAAACCTTCCATATTTTTATAACGACAAATCACATCTTTGATAATTTTATTTAACATATGTCCTGTATGCATATTTCCATTTGCATATGGAGGACCATCATGAAAAATAAAGTGTTTGTTACCTTTGTTTTTTTCAATCACTTGTTCATACATATGAGATTCTTGCCATCTTTGAACATAATTTGGTTCTTTTTTAGGTAAGTTTCCTCTCATTTCAAATTCAGTTTTTGGCATTAATAACGTGTCTTTGTAATTCATTTTATCCCTACTTTCTTCAATAAAAAAACGCCCTTTATTAAAGGACGTTTATGACGCGGTACCACCTTTATTCATATCTTGCAATATGCACTCCATGTCTTAACGCGACCAACGACATTCCCTACACTATTCAGGATGCTACTCAGGAGTGATACATCATAATTCCAACTTCCTTGTTTCCACCAACCACAAGTTCTCTATAAGTCTTTCTTATGAACAGTCTCCATCTTTGTATTTATATTTTCTTCTCTTATTAAACCGAAAATTTCAGATTTGTCAATAGTTTCAAGCATTTCTTCACTCATTTTCACAACATTTTTTCTAAAATCAATGGCTTCTTTCTTAAAAGTATCCATATCTTTAGAAAGACCTCTCACATATTCCATTGATTCTTTTAAAATCATATTGGCATTTCTTTTGGCTTTTTCAATTAAATCACTCGCTTCTTTTAAAGCTAATCGCGCGATTTCCTCATTCGTCTTTTCATGCACATCAACTTGCTTTTGAAGATGTTCATTGGTTTGTGTGAGTTGTTCTAATTGATGTTTCAAGGATTCTATTTCACTTTGATATGTTTTGATACTATTTTCAAGTTCTAAAACATAACCATTGACTTCTTCTTTTTTGTATCCTCGCCACTGTTTTTTAAATTCTTTCATGCTTTGCACCTCACTTATAAAAAATACCTGTCACAACAAAGTATCCTTGTTTTGATTTTCTACCACTATCTTCAATACGCACTCTCCCATGCTTTTGAAAAGAGATTATGTCATTATTATGACATAAATAATTCACTTCTTCAACTTCTTTATGATTAACTTTTATGTAACCTCCTCGAATAGCTTCACTCGCTTTTTGTCGAGGAATACGATATAAAGAAGAAACAACCTTATCAAGACGCATACTTGATAAAAAGAATATTTTTGAAACTGTTTGATGTTGAATCGTTATTTCTTTATTGACTTCTTTAATATGAACTTTAGATTTTTTTATTTGTTTTAGTGAATCCCTAATAAAAGGAAATGTTTGTTTCATACATGTGAAATAAATTGTATCACCATCATTTATATCTCCAATACACTCTCTTTTAATTCCAAGATTCATTAAAGCTCCTAGTATATCTTTATGTTTCAACTTCCCAAATTGTTGATTATATGAAACTTCTACTAAAGAAACTTGAAAATCATCTTTTTCAACTTCATAAAAAGACGGACAAATAATCATTCTTTGATTTTCTGCATTCACAAAACCACCATAAGACATCACTGTTAATTCATGTCCAATAATCTTTTGAACAACCTCTTGCTCGTGGGGATTATAAAATGGTGTTAAGATCATTCTTTGATGGTCTTGTGCTTGTGTTTTATAATCTAAAATCTTTTTAACAAAGATTTCATCACCTTTAAAATGTTCTAACATAACCAAAAAGAAAGTATTAGTAATTCCTTACTAATACTTATTCATCTATTTCTGAAGCATCATCCATTGTGATATTTCCAGTAACACCAATATTTTTAGGTGTGCATAAGAAAATCTTTGGACCAATTTGTTGAATATCCCCTTCAATTGCAAAAATAACACCACTTAAAAAATCAATCACACGCTTAGATTGTTCTTTTTGTAAACGATGCAAATTCACAACCGCTGCTCTTTTTTGTTTCAAATATGTCGCAATTTCTTGTGTTTCAGAATAAGCACGTGGTTCAAACAAAACCAAATGGCTATCTTTATTTGCACTCAAAGCTTTCACAGCATCACTTGTTTTTGTAGATTTTGCTTTTTCAAACATACTTGTTTTAACTGGTTCCACTTCTTCGTCCATTTCGACATCTTCATATAATTCATCGTCGTCATCTTCTTCAAAAAACCATTTCTTTACTTTATCCATAAGGTTTCCTCCTTAATACTTCCTCGATATTATAGCATATCAATAATATGAAAAAAAGAGAAAACTCAAACATTTTAGCAATTTACAATAATGACATCTTCACCAATTGTCACAATATTTTCAATCGGAATTATCAAAGTTGGTGGTCCTTTAAATAAACAAAGCAATTTAAATGCTGAAAATTTTTCTACAATAATAGCTAATATACAATGACAACAAGGATCAATTTCTAAATCCGATACATAGCCAATTTTGCTTCCCGTTGATGCATCAATGACATCTTTGCTTTGTAGACATATAAAACGCAAGTCTATCACCCCATACCATTATATGTATTAAGAACTCATATATTTCTTCAAATGTTCCAATGCTTGTTTTTCTAAACGAGATACTTGTGCTTGAGAGATAAAGAGCTCCTCTGCAATCTCACTTTGAGTATGGTCTTGATAATAACGTTTATAGATAATTGATTTTTCTTTATCATCTAAATAATGAATAGCATTTTGTAAATCTAAATGATGATGCAAATGATAAAAATCATTACGCGGATGAGGAACTTGTGAAACCATTTCAACTTGTCCCTGCTCATCACCTTGAATATCTTGTGAAAGAGAAGCAACACTACGTGTGGAGGAAAGTGCTTCTACAACCAATCCTTCATCAACTTTCAATAAATGTGATAGTTCTAATGGTGTTGCCTCCTTATTCTTCTCTTTCATATATATATCGTTTTGTTGCATAGCTTTATACGCCAAATCACGCATAGAACGTGGAATGTGCAACGATGAATCATCTCTTAAATAACGCTTCATCTCTCCTATAATCAAAGGAACAGCATAAGTTGAAAAACGTACATTTAAACTCGTATCAAAATTCTCAATCGATTTTATAAGTCCTATAATTCCAACTTGAAACAAATCATCTAAATTTTCTGTACGAGCTTGATACTTTTGAACAAGCGATAAAACTAACTTTAAGTTAGATAACACCAATTCATCTTTTAACATTTTATCATGATATAATTGATATTCATTAATTTTTTGCATTGTTTCTTGATGTGTCAAACGCGGATATTCCATAGTATGTCCATTCATTTCAACGGTGTATTTTGCCATATTATCAACTCCTTCATAAAGGAGTTTCACCTATTTATTTGACATTATTCATCATTATTTAACTTATTTCTTAATTTTTTAATAATCTTTTTTTCTAATCTCGAAATATAAGATTGTGAAATCCCCAAGATTTCAGCAACATCTTTTTGTGTTAATTCTTCATGTCCTATAAGTCCATAGCGCATCATCAAAATTTCTTTTTCACGATGATTTAAATGTTTCAATTCTTGATAAAATTTTTCCTTTTGATCACGATGCGTCATTTCTTCTTGCACAATATCATGTTCAGTTCCAACAATATCCGATAATAAAAGTTCATTTCCATCATAATCTACATTTAAAGGTTCATCTAAAGAAATCTCTTGTCTTAATTTGTTATTTTTTCTTAAAAACATCAATATTTCATTTTCTATACAACGTGATGCATAAGTCGCAAGTTTTATATTTTTGTCCATTTTAAATGTATTAACAGCTTTAACCAAACCTATTGTTCCAATACTAATCAAATCCTCAATACTGCCATTTTGAATTGAATCATATTTTTTAGCAACATAAACAACAAGACGCAAATTATGTTCAATTAAAATATCACGAGCTAACAAATCTCCATCTTGCCATCGCTTCAAAACATTTTCTTCATCTTTCCCTTTTAATGGCTCTTTTAAAACATCATGTCTTCCAATATAATATAGAATCTTCTTTTTGGTAAACAAAGTTTTCAACCATTGTATGATCATAATAACCCTCCCATCAATTGTGTATTCAAAATACAATCATACTCACATTGTGTTAAAACACCTGCATACAAATGCTTAAAATGGCAATGATGGATATCAATATCATGAAGTTCAATAATTTCAATATTCTCTTTATGTGTTGCTGTGATAACTTCAATATGATCAATAACTTGATAATCATTTAATTTTGACTTTAAAACAAAAATCAAAGGATACCCTTTATAAAAAGTCTTATTGCCATTATCTACCAACCCTTTCAAACATTGTTTATTCATCACAACATCTACAACATCGTTTTGACTGATTTTATAATTACAAAAAGTAACATAGAAATATCCAATCAATAGACATAATGTTCCTACAACAAAATAAGAAAAACCACTCATACCTTCAACCAAAAGAATTCCTTGAAAAATCAATGATTGTGGTAAAATAAATTGCATAAATGAAAGCAGAGATATATAAATAAATATATAAATAGGATAAAAAATATAAATAAAAA
>Snoopy_p2__coassemble_854_pt1 | contig 19064 bp, 18 predicted proteins | sample Snoopy_p2__metabat2_low_PE_005 | metagenome-assembled genome bin Snoopy_p2 | reverse complement strand
CTCCTCGTATGAGTATTATATCATAGTTTTCTTTTATTTTTCTACTGATTCTTCTTTACGGTATTGATTATCTAATGCTTTGACAAATGGATAGTAAACAAGAACAGATGCAGCAATTGCAACTACTTGAGTAACAGCGCCTTGCCAACCTGCCACTAAGAATCCACCAACAAGAGGTGGTGTTGACCATGGAGCCATAACCCCTGTAAATAGTGGCATAAATCCAATACTAATAGAAGCATAACAAATTAAAACAGAAACAATTGGAGCAATTGTAATTGGTATTAACATTAATGGGTTAAATACGATTGGTAAACCAAACACCAATGGTTCATTAATATTAAACAATGAAGGCACAACTGCTAATTTAGACATTGTTTTCAAACGAGAAGATCTTGCTACAAGTAACATTGCAATAATCAATCCAATTGTCATACCTGCACCACCAAGAGTCGCAAATTGGTCTATCATTTGAATTGTACCAATGTTACCAGTCTCTAAAGTTAAGTTTCCAGCTGTAGTTAAAGCTTGATTTGCATCAGCATTAGCAATTAAGAATGGATTAATAATTGAGTTAACAACAGTTGGATGAATACCAAACCACCATAAGAATCCGTTTAATGCTGCAACAATTACAATTGCAAATAAACTTGCTGTTAAACCTTGTAAAGGCACTTGAATGATATTATAAATTAAATCATGGATAGATCCCGCTAATACAACACCCACACCATTGATAATTAACATAATAAAAACTAAAATAACACCAGGAATTAAAGCACTAAATGATTTAGAAACCATATCTGGTACTGAATCTGGCATATGAATCATTAAATTATTTTTCACACAGAAACGAATTGTTTCTACTGTAATAATAGCTGTAAATATTGCAGTCACAACACCTTGTGTCCCAAGCCATGTCATAGATAAAACTTTACTTAAAGTTTCCCCACCTTCAGTAGTCATTCTTGTAGGTGTTACAACAACAAATGCAACTAAAGCTAAAACCATAGATGTTAAAGAATCCATTTCGTAACTTTCAGCCAATTTATAAGCCATTGTCCCAACAAAAATAAAACCCATCATATTAAAAGTCGCACGATAAGCTGGTTCAATAAAACTTGCCCAATCAGCTCCAAAAATACTTGCCATAAATTCTGGATAACCTGCTAATGGGAAATCAGTAATTAACATAAAAATAGATCCAATAATTGTTAATGGCATAATAACCATAAACCCATTACGTAAGGCCTGAAAATACCTTAAGTTAGTAATTTTAGAAACAACAGGCACCAAATGAGTTTCAATATAATTTGTAAAACTTTCCATAACCTTTTCCTCCCTTATAAAGCGTTTACAATTATATTATAATTTACATAAAAGAAAAGTACATTACAGCATATGGTATAAATTCCAAGATTACAGAATGATTATTGGAATATTTTCTATAAGAATGTTTGTAAACAATGATATAGCGTGTTTATACAGCCCTGATATTTATTCCAAAATCAATGTATCCCCTTACAAAAAAGTTTATATTTTAACAAAAAAGGAATATTCACTAAACAAATATTCCTTCTTCATTATTAAATACCAAACAACAAATCCACATAACTTGGCATAGGCCAATATTTTTCATCAACTTTTGTTTCAATATTATCCACAACTGCACGCAATGTATCCATTGCAGGTAAAACATCTTCTTTCCAAACAATTGCTTTTTCTTTCACATTACCATTAGTATTTTCCGCTTTATCAATCATGACTTGAAGATTAATCATTTCTTCTTTCATTGCACCTAATAATTCACTCAAATCCTGTACATCATCAACTAAATAATGATTATTGATACCATTTTCTTTAACTGATGCAGAAGTCATTGCGATTTCTTTTAAATAACGCACAGATGCTGGATAAATTTGATTTTGCGCCATTCTTAAAGCTGTTAATGCTTCTACACGTAATGTTTTATTATAATTTTCTAATAAAATTTCATAACGAGAAGCAATTTCAATCTCGCTTAAGACACCTAAATGCGATAACATATCAATATTTTTTTGATTTTTTAAACATTCCATAGCTTCTACAGTTGTTTTATGATTTGCTAAACCACGTTGTTTTGCTTCTTTTTCCCAATCTGTAGAATAACCATCACCATTAAAAATAATACGTTGGTGTTGAGTTAAGAATTCTTTAATCACTTGAATTGGTTTTTTTCCATTTTCTATTTCCTTAGCCATTTCTTCCATTTCAATCGCTAAAATAGAATTTAATATTGTATTTGGACCAGCAATAGATTGAGAAGATCCTACTCCTCTAAATTCAAACTTATTTCCTGTAAAAGCAAATGGAGATGTACGATTACGGTCTGTATTATCTTTAGAAAAATCAGGAACAACAGATACACCAGTTTGGAAACGAGAAGTATTTAAATCCGTTAAAGGTTTACCCTCAATAATAGCTTCAATCAAACGATCAAGTTCTTCTCCTAAGAACATTGATACAATTGCAGGTGGGGCTTCATCTGCACCTAAACGATGATCATTACCAGCACTGGCAATTGTCATACGTAGTAAATCAGCATATTCATCAACCGCTTTAATTGTGCATGCTAACGATGCTAAAAAAGGTAAATTTTCGGCTGGATTTTCTCCTGGGTTAAATAAATTAACTCCAGTATTTGTAATAACTGACCAATTATCATGCTTACCTGATCCATTAACTCCCTGAAATGGCTTTTCATGTAATAAACATCTTAAACCATGTTTCTTTGCAATATCTTGCATTAATTGCATCAAAAGATGATTATTATCACAAGTTATATTCACATCACGATAAACACAAGCAACCTCATGTTGAGCAGGCGCAGCTTCGTTATGCTTTGTTTTAGATGGAATTCCATAACACCACAATTCTTTATCTAAATCTTTCATAAAAGCTGCAACCTTACGTTTTAAACTTCCAAAATAATGATCCTCTAATTCTTGTCCCTTTGGAGGCATTGCACCAAACAAAGTTCGACCAGTTAACTTTAAATCCATACGTTTTTGATAATACTCATCTGCAACTAAGAAATATTCTTGCTCACTCCCCACAGAAGCACTAACTTTAGTTACACCTTCCATACCAAGGAGTGGTAACAATCGACATGATGCTTTTGACAAAGCATCCACAGATTTTAATAAAGGTGTTTTCTTATCCAAAGCTTCTCCTGTATATGAACAGAATAATGTCGGTATAAATAAACTTCCATCTTTCACAAAAGCTGGAGAAGTACAATCCCATGCTGTATATCCTCTCGCTTCAAAAGTTGCTCTTAAACCACCAGAAGGAAAAGAAGATGCATCAGGTTCACCTTTTCTTAAAGTCTTTCCACTAAATTCCAATACTGCCTTATTTCCATCAGGTTCTAAAAAAGCGTCATGTTTCTCTGCAGTCAACCCTGTCATTGGCATAAACCAATGCGTAAAATGTGTAGCACCATGTTCAATAGCCCAAATCTTCATTGCATTTGCAATCACAGTTGCTGTTTCTCTTGCAAGAGGTTCACCTTTATCTAGAGCTTCATGAAAAGCCTTATATGTAGATCTAGGAATTCTTTCTTTCATCACATCATCAGTAAATGTTAAACAACCATAATCTTCCAATAACTCATTCATTTCCATATGTATTCTCCCCATTTCTTATAGAGAGATTATAAAGCAGGTATGAAAAACAGTCAAGAAAATACAAAAAAAGAATCTTATTTAGATTCCTTCGCTTTTTTTTCTGCTTTTTTACGTTCCTTACGTCTTTTCTTTTCTAACACTCTTTGTACATCAGTATATTCTTGAACTGTACAATGTAGTCTCTTGTTTTCTTGGAGAATAGCATCTATAAATTCAACACGTTGTGTTGGAAAACAACAGTAACGTTTCTTAGTGTTTGTATAAATTTCAATTGCATGTGGTCTAGTTGCAATATCTGCCCAGCGAGAAACAGGATCACAAATTGTTTCACATTGCATTAAATCAACTTCACTATCTTTCCATAAATAATACTTGATTCTTAAAGTTCTCTTACCTACTTCATATGCATGTGGTCTACATCCTAAAAAGAAAGCTAAACACAAAACATAAAAACCAACTATAAGTGGTAAATCTTTAGTTGTCTTCAATACAAATGGATAAACAACAATATAAACTGCATAAGCAATCAAAAACAATAGAGTAGCAGTATTTTTTCTAAATTTAAAAGTTTTCATTCAAAAGCCTCACTTTCTTTTCTATTATACATGATATTGAAATAAATAACAATTCTTTAATTTTAGTAAAAAAGAAAGAGCGGTTAAACCGCTCTTAACATTCATATTAAGCTTCAGCAGCTTCTTTATTTTGGAATCTTTCGTACATAATTACGAATGGGATATAAATTAATGTAGCAACAACAATAGCGATTAATTGTGATACAGCACCCATAAAGTGACCACCTGTAGCTAAGAATCCTAACATAAGTGGTGGCATTGTCCAAGGAACTTCAAGTACAACTGGTGGACAGATACCTGATTGGATTAAGAAGTATCCAATAGCAACAGTTACCATAGGAGCTACGACAAATGGAATACCTAAGATTGGGTTCAATACTAATGGAATACCGAATGTAACAGTTTCATTGATATTGAATAAACCTGGTACTACAGATAAAGTAGCGATTGCACGGTTATCTTCACGTTTACCGAAGATGAAGATTGCGATTACTAAACCTAAAGTAACCCCAGAACCTCCCCATTCAGCGAACATTTGCATCATTGTTATGTTAAATGTTTGGTAACCTTCAGTAGCACCTTGTTGGAACAATGCAGTATTTGCATATAATGCAGGTTTAAAGATTGGTTCTTTAACAGCTGCTAACATGTTGTTACCATGAATACCAACTAACCAGAATAATGAGATAATAGCATACATAATCATAACAGCAAATAAGTTATCACCGATGATTTTTGTTAATGGTGCTTGTAAGTATTTACTAATAGCATCGTTAACATACATACCAGTAGTAGCATGTAATAATTCACCAATTCCACCTACGATTACTAACATAATGAATGATGGAATTAAAACTTCGAATGCACGAGAAACTCCTGGTGGAACTTGTTCAGGCATTTTAATTTTTAATGCATCTTGTTTTCTTAACCAACCATAGATTTCCATTGATAAAACACCAATAATTAAAGCTGTAAATAATCCAGTAGCACCTGTATAAGAACCAGCGATACCTGTAAATGAAGCAGCTTCACCTTTAGCATTTACGAAATCAGCTAATGTATGTGCAGTTGGAGTAACTGTCATCCAAGCGATGAAACCTAACACTGCAGGATATGCTCCTGATTCACCGTTAGCTTCACCAATTTCTTGAGCGACTAACATAACTACACCAATAGCGATACATGAGATAGTTGCAAATTGAATTGCAGCGAAAATAGGATTTAATGGTTGTAATGCCATGATAGGTTTCCAAATAGCACCTAAACCTGTAACTTCATGAACTAAAACGTTTGTCCATAAAACCCCGATAGCACCAGCGATAGTTGCTGGCATAAAGTTTTGGAACGCATTTTTAATAGCACCAAGGTATTTGTTTTGACCACACCAAGCACCAATACGTCCTAACTTATCAGCAAAAGCGTCCATATTTTTTCCTCCCTTAAAATATTTTTGACATAAATAGTATAAGATTTATTTAACAAAAAGTCAATGCTTTTAATTTAAAAGTATGGTACTTTTTAAAAAACGCTGATTTTATCGTTACTTTTTTGCAAAAAAATTATTCGTATTTTTATAAAATAGAGAGAAATATCATTATTTTAAGTATAAATTTATACTACTTTATAACTTTATTACCAACTTTCTAAATATATTTTATGATAAAGAAAAAAGTTGTCTTTTTTCAAATAAACAACTTTATTGTTGAACTACAATTGTTTGAAATTCAAAATCCGCAAAATGATGCCTTGCTAATGTATATTCAAAGATAGCACCATTACTCAAATAAGAAATCTGTTCTTCTTGAATGTAAGGCTCTCCCTCTTTGAGATCAAGATATTCTTGTTCTAAGGGAGTAGATAAAGAAGCACTGATAGAAATATGATGACTTTGTATCTTCAACTTCAAATTCTTTTCTATATACTCATAAAGAGAATGTTTGATATGATCTAATTTTAAGTTAGGAATCACATTCAAAGGCATATAAGTAATATCTAGCAAGTAGGGTTTTTTATCTAAATATCTCACTCTTATAATATGATAAACAAAATCCCCTACTTCAATTTGAAGTTTCTTAGATAAATGTTCATCAGCTGGAATAACCTCAAACGCAACAACTTCACTTGATACCTCTTTGATACCTTTATATTTTGCTGTTAAACTACGCGAAAACATATGATTTCTTATATCACTTGTTGGCGCATAATCTTTTACAAAAGTCCCCGCACCACGTCTTCTAATTATTAAACCTTCTTTAACTAGGATATCTAAAGCTTTTTTCATTGTTTCTTTATTACAATGATAACTCATACAAAGAACATATTCATAAGGAAGTTTTTGACCATAAGTATATTCTTGATCGATAATCTTTTGTCGAATATCATTTGCAATATCTTTATACTTTGCCATCTTCCTCACCTCACATATAAAATACCATACTTTTTATTTGATTTCACGGTTTTTTTGCATTTTTTTAACAAAGTTAAATTTTCATTGTTTGTAACAGCTCTTTTTCTAATGAAAAAATGGATAAAGTCTCATTTTCATAAACACCATAACTTTTCCCTCCTGCTTTTGGTAAAGACAAAGATGATGGATTAAAAATGATGATATCTTCTTTCTTTAAAATAGGCACATGAAAATGACCATACATCAAAATATCTCCTTCATTCAATAAAGGTCTATCATCTTGATTATACAAATGACCATGAGTTAAAAAGAAACGATGTCCATCTAAATATAATTCATGATAATCACTACGCATAGGAAATTCTAAAACCATTTGATCCACTTCAGCATCACAATTTCCTCTCACTGCAATAATATCTTGTTTATATTGGTTAAGTAAAGAAATGACTTTTTTAGGCGCATAACCCTCTGGTAAATCATTACGAGGACCATGATATAAAATATCTCCTAGAATAATCAATTTATCCATATTTTCTTCTTCATAAATTTCTAAAACCCTCTTTAAATCAGGATAAGAACCATGAATATCAGAAATAATCATACATTTCATAACATATCCTCCATTAATAATCCAACCGGGCAATGATCCGAACCTAATACATCTGTATAAATATAAGCATCTTGAATTTTATCTTTTAAACTTTGTGATGCTAAAAAATAGTCAATACGCCAGCCAGCATTTTTTTCTCTTGCTTTAAACATATAAGACCACCAAGAATACGTCTCACTTGTTGGATACTTATAACGGAACGTATCAATAAAACCACTATCAAGAAGTTCTCCCATCTTCTGTCTTTCTTCATCTGTAAAACCTGAATTTCCATGATTTGTTTTATCATTCTTTAAATCAATCTCAGAATGAGCTACATTTAAATCTCCACAAATCAAAACATGTTTCTTTGCTTTTAAATCATTCACATACTTTCTAAAATCATCTTCCCATATCATACGATAATCTAATCGCTCTAATCCTCGTTTTGAATTTGGTGTATAACAAGCCACAAAATAAAAATTTTGAAACTCTAAAGTTATCACACGTCCTTCTTGATCATGTTCCTCTATACCTAATCCATAAGCCACATTCATTGGTTTTAACTTTGTATAGACTGCTACGCCACTATATCCCTTTTTTATCGCATCATTATAGTAAGAAGTATATCCTTTAAATTCTAAATCAATTTGATCTTTTTGTAACTTTGTTTCTTGAATCGCAAATATATCAGCATTTACTTCTTTAAAAAAATCTTCAAAACCTTTTTTCACACAAGCTCTTAGTCCATTAACATTCCATGACACACAAAGCATTCTATTTCCCTCCTTTTTAAAAAAGAAGAAGGTTAAACGCCTTCCTCGTCAATTGCATATCTAACTATTGTTTTTAATTTCTCTGTTGCGACTTTTTCAGGATCATTTAAATAAATCTCATGATGAAATCCAATCAATTTCATCCCTTGAATTGTAATATACTCCATAATTTGTTTTGTTGTATTGATTTCTGTGTTATATGCTCCTCTATGTAACATTTGAACACATTTTCCTTCTTTCATTCTTTGTAAATAAACATCTAATATATATGGATTATCTTTTTTAGTTGCTATTTGTTCTTTAATCTTTTCAAAGATTGAATCTGTTAATGCTTTTGGTTGAGCAATCATCAATCTAAATTTAATCATCTTTTTTCTTGTGACATCAAATTGACTATTATCATAAGTATCCCATAATCCCTCAAGAGGAGAAATCAAATACAATAAATCCATTTCCTCTTTAAAGAAATCTTTAATAGCTTTTGATAATATATATAAAGCTTCAGATTTTAACTTAAACTCTTCAACATTAGGATTCCCTATACCATCAATCATAACAAAGTTAAATTCTGGAACATCTACTAAATCAATACGTTTGGAAGAAGCATCATAACATTTCTTATACTCTTTTCTAATTCCTTCTTTCATTTAGTGAGTCCCCCTTTCACCCTTTTTACATTATATATAATTTATACCCAAATTTCTAGAGTATTTTTAGGAATTCTTTACCTTTTATAATCCAAATTTTCATTTTTTAGACAAAAAGAAGAAGAACCTTTATTATACCAAAAATTATTTTTCTCCCCATAAAACAACTTTTTTTGATTTTAAAGTTTCTTTTAACATTATAATACGTTGATTTTCAGAACCTCTAAATTTCAAACGAATATTTTTCTTATCTAACATAAATTTCCCATCAACAAGAACATCAATATAACTCAATAATTCATCTGTTATGTCTGTATGAACACATCCACCTTCTAACAAATCATCTAGAAGATAACCAGTATAACACCAAACATTTTTATCTGGATACATCTCTTTCATCTTTCTTAAAAGTGGTAACAGTCCTTCTTGATTACTCATTTCCATTGGTTCTCCACCTAATAATGTTAAACCAGCAATATGACTCGGTGCTAATGCCTTTAAAATACGTCCACATGTTTCCTCAGTAAACTCTTCCCCAAAATGAAAATCCCATGCTATTTCATTAAAACACCCAGGACAATGATGTGTACACCCCGAAACGAACAAAGATACACGAACCCCTAACCCATTGGCTATATCACATTCTTTAATTTCTGCGTAATACATAAATATACTCCTTTCTTTATCTATTTATATCTAAATTTCTATTTTCAAAAATACTTTCTTTTTTTATCTTATAAAAAATAATCTCGTAATCTATTTGCTAAATTCTTTGACATGGCTCCACACGATTCCTGCATATGAATATCTGCTCTTAGTTTTGAATATTAACGATCAATATCATATAGCATATATTATAATCAAATGTTTTAACAAACTATCATATAGACTACGTATGTATTTCAATCACACACCTCTTATTCAATTTACAGTGTGCCAATATAATTTTTTAAAACACTTTCATTCATTTTTTCTATCATTATTTAATATATTTATAATTTTTTAATGTAATCAGTTTATTACATCCATCGTGCTCACATTATTCAAAGCAAAAAACACTAACTTTAAGTTCAAAAAGAGAGCAAGTGCTCTCCTTAGATTATATATACAAAAGCTTTATAAATGTAATACACGTTCTTTAATTTCTTGTGTACGTCCTTGATTCCAGAATTGTGTTCCAATATACCCGCAAGTACGTCTTGCAACACTCATCTTATCTTGGTCAGTATTTCCACAATTTGGACATTTCCAAATCAATTTTCCATTTTCATCTTCTTTAATTTGAATTTCTCCATCATAACCACATTCCATACAATAATCACTCTTTGTATTTAATTCAGCATACATAATATGATTATAAATATGTTTCATAACCGCAAGAACTGCATCAATATTATCTTGCATATTTGGAACTTCTACATAACTGATTGCTCCACCAGGAGATAGTTTTTGAAATTGTGCTTCGAATGTTAATTTTGCAAAAGCATCAATATTTTCAGTCACATGAACATGATAACTGTTTGTAATATAACTCTTATCTGTTACATCTTTAATTTTTCCAAAACGTTTTTGTAAACATTTTGCAAATTTATAAGTAGTTGATTCAATAGGTGTTCCATAAATACTAAAATCAATATTTTCTTTTTCTTTCCATTCATTACATCTATCATTTAAATGTTGCATAACTTCAAGTGCAAATGGTGTTGCTGAAGGATCAGTGTGTGATTTTCCTGTCATATAATGCACACATTCACATAAACCTGCATATCCAAGTGAAATTGTTGAGTAGCCATTAAATAATAACTTATCAATGACTTCACCTTTTTTTAGTCTTGCTAAAGCACCATATTGCCATAAAATAGGTGCAACATCAGATGGTGTTCCTAATAATCTTTCATGACGGCACATTAAAGCACGATAACATAAATCTAATCTTTCATCCATAATACGCCAAAATTCTTTCATATCACCTTTAGATGAGCAAGCCACATCAACTAAATTAATTGTCACAACCCCTTGGTTAAAACGTCCATAATATTTTGCTTTTCCATTTTCATCAACATAAGGTGTTAAGAAACTACGGCATCCCATAGACGGATAACATTGTCCATCTCCATTTTTATCAACTTTTAAACCTTTCATAATCTTTTCAGAAATATAATCAGGTACCATACGTTTAGCAGTACATCTTGCTGCTAACTCAGTTAAAGCATAATATTTGCTACCTTCTTCAATATTATCTTCTTCTAAAACATAAATAAGTTTAGGGAAAGCTGGTGTCACATAAACACCTTTTTCATTTTTAACCCCTTGCATTCTTTGTTTTAATGTTTCTTCAATAATTAAAGCTAAGTCTTCTTTTATTTGACCATCTTCAACCTCATTTAAATACATAAAGACAGTGATAAATGGAGCTTGACCATTTGTTGTCATTAAAGTCACAACTTGATATTGAATTGTTTGAACTCCACGTCTAATTTCTTCACGCACACGAAGTTCCGCAATCTTATTAACTTCTTCTTCTGTGACTTCAACACCAGTTTTTTGCATTTCTTCTTTAACTTCTTTTCTTAATTTTTGACGACTCACATCAACAAAAGGAGCAAGATGAGATAATGTAATACTTTGTCCGCCATATTGAGAACTTGCCACTTGAGCAATGATTTGTGTTGCAATATTACATGCAGTAGAAAAACTTCTAGGTCTTTCAATCATTGTTTCACTAATCACAGTTCCATTTTGTAGCATATCTTCTAAGTTCACTAAACAGCAGTTATGCATATGTTGAGCAAAATAATCAGAATCATGAAAATGAATAATCCCTTCTTCATGTGCTTGTACAATTTCTTCAGGCAATAACAAACGTTTTGTAATATCTTTGCTTACTTCCCCAGCCATATAATCTCTTTGTACACTGTTCACAGTTGGATTTTTATTAGAGTTTTCTTGTTTAACTTCTTCATTAGCACATTCAATCAAACTTAAAATTTGTTCATCTGTTGTATTCGATTTACGCACTAAAGCTCTCATATAACGATATGTAATATATTTTCTAGCTACTGTAAAAGCATTTAATTTCATTAATTCATTTTCTACTAAGTTTTGAATTTCTTCTACACTTAATGCTCTTTTCATTTTTTCACATTGATATTTGACATTATTCGTAATATTATCAATATCTTCTGATGATAATCTTTCTGTTTCTACAACTTCGTTATTGGCCTTTTCAATCGCAGCAGTAATTTTTTGTTCATCAAATGTCATTTCTGAACCATTTCTTTTAATAATATTCATCTTTCTTCCTCCCCATCACTTAATTTCTCTATATATAAAGTCAATTTATGACATATTAACTTTTGTATTTTCAAGTCTATCATAACTTTTCCTACATGAAAAGCAATATGCTTCATCAGTCTATTATTTTTTTAAATTCACAAAGAAAATCAAAAAGCATCGAATTTATCAACACTTTTTGATTTTTAGTTTTTTTAATTCCTTTTAACACAACCTATTATAACGCATTATCATATAAAAAGATACAAATATTTAATATTTCAACTCAAAAGATTTTTCATCATCTAAAACAGACATTTCTTCGCTGTCAAAATGCTCTATTCCTATAAAATGAGAATGACTTAATTCATCAATCAAACTCTGTATTCGGCTTTCTTCCCCTTGCACACACGCCTCTACAGTCCCATCAGATAAATTCCTTACCCAACCTGTCAATCCCAACTTTGTCGCAATACGAAAACATGTGATTCTAAATCCTACACCTTGTACACGACCATAAAATATATAATGTCTTCTTTCCAACGTAACATCACCTTCTTTCTATCATTATACAAAAAAACTGTTCCAAAGAACAGTTTCTTACATACGTTTTTTCGCAAAATTCCAAGTATCTCTACACATATCTTCCAATGTCTTTTCTGCCACCCAACCAAGTTGTTCTTTTGCACGTGTTGGATCAGCGTAACATGTTGCAATATCACCTGGACGTCTATCTTTAATTTCATAGTTAACTTTGACACCATTCACCTTTTCAAAAGCATGAACGATTTGAAGAACACTATAACCTTGACCAGTTCCTAAGTTACAAATATGCACACCTGGTTGTTGGTATTTTTCAATCGCCAAAACATGACCTTTAGCTAAGTCTACAACATGGATATAATCTCTTACACCAGTTCCATCAACTGTATCATAATCATCACCAAATACACCTAAACAAGGCAATTCACCAGTAGCTACCTTCATAATATAAGGCATCAAGTTATTTGGAATTCCTTTTGGATTTTCACCAATTAACCCTGATGCATGAGCACCAATCGGATTGAAATATCTTAACAATGTCACTGACATATCTTTATTTGCAAATTGGACATCAGTTAACACTCTTTCCATCATTGCTTTACTTGTCCCATATGGATTTGTTGTTTCTCCTAAAGGACAATCTTCTGTTAAAGGAATAACCTTTGGATTTCCATAAACAGTAGCACTAGAGCTAAAGACAATATTATTCACTTTATATTTTTTCATCATCTTTGTTATAATTAATGTTGTCATTAAGTTGTTTTCATAATATTCAATTGGTTTTTCAACTGATTCACCTACAGCTTTAAATGCTGCACAATGAATAATTGCATCAAGTTTATTTTCTTTAAAAACAGTTTCTGTTTTTTCTTCATCTAAAATATTAAATTCATAAAATTTCACTCTTTTCCCAGTGATTTGTTCAATATAATCCAAAACTTCTGGTCTTGAATTAGAAAAATCATCAATCACTACAACATCATGCCCAGCTTCAATCAACTCAACACAAATATGACTTCCAATATAACCAGCACCACCTGTAACTAAAATATTCATTCTTTATTTCCTCCTAAATAGTTGTCAAAAATATCTTTGATAATTTCCTTACTTGCAACACCTTCATGTAACTTAGTATCTCCATCAAAGAAACAAGGTACATAATAATAGTCATAAGACTCAGCAATTTCACTCTCTTTATCTTCATCTATCACTTCTAAAGGAATATCTCTATACTTTGAATTTTCTTCATATAATTCTTCTATCCATGCTCTTGCACGTTTACAATGTGGACAATGTTCTAAAATAAAAAGTTTCATTATAATAGCCTCATTGTTTTCATCACAATTGGTTGTAAAGGACAATCTCTAAAATCAGTAGCTGTATGAGCAATTTCATCAACCACTTCTAATCCTTCTACAATCTTTCCAAAAGCCGCATATTCACCATCTAAATGTGGAGCATCTTCATGCATAATAAAGAATTGTGAACTTGCAGAATCTCTAACCATTGTACGTGCCATTGACAATACACCACGTGTATGTAATAAATCATTTTTAATTCCATTACTCGCAAACTCACCACGAATAGATGCTGTTTCTCTTGGTGTCATATTCGCATCCATTCCTCCACCTTGAATCATGAATCCTGGTATAACTCTATGAAAGATCAATCCATCATAGAAGTTTTTTTCAATTAAATCTACAAAATTCTTTACAGTTATTGGGGCTATTTCAGGATAAAGTTCACCTTTCATTATTTTTCCATCAATCATTTCAATTTCAAATTTTATTGTTTCCATTTTATTCCTCATCTTTACTTTCTATTTTATCATATTCAATAATTGTAGCGTCCATTTTCTTTTTACGAATATAAAAACGCACGCCAAAAAAGACCACAATAAGACCAACAATCGTTAAGAAAAGATAAAAAATCTTTTCCATTTGTTGAAACTGATAACTTAATGCCACTGTTAAACATAAATTCAGTATCAACAAAGCACCTGTTGATTTTTTACGATTGTTATACAAACAATCTAACGCAAATGCATTAGAAGCAAATAATGCAATAATCAATCCAACTTCCATAGCGTTCCTCCTTGCACATCTATCATATCATCTTTCTTTAGAAATTTCACTATATTTTGCTGTAACCGTTTTCACACAGAATGAAGTGTGCTAAAATAAAATTAACATAAATCTTAAAAAGGAGGATGATACAATGAGAGCTTATCATTCAAATGAAATCGGTAATGTTGCCGTTTTAGGCCACTCTGGGAGTGGTAAAACCAGCGTGATTGAAGCTATGGCTTATCGTGCTGGATTATCTAATCGTATTGGAACGATTAAAGATGGAAATACAATTAGTGATTACACATCTGAGGAAATCGCTAGACAATCATCCATTGGCTTATCTATTATTCCTATGGAATGGAACAATTGTAAGATTAATGTTTTGGACACACCTGGTTCTTTTGAATTTGTTGGTGAAGTTGAAGCCGCTTTAAATGTCTGCGAAAGTGCCTTGATTGTTGTTCCTGCCACTGCAGGTATTAGTGTTGGAACAAAACAAGCCATGCATAAGGCACGCCATAAAGCAAAAATGATTTATATTAGTGGTTTAGATTATCCAAATGCAGCATATCATGAAAAACTTGAAGAATTAAAAATGACATATGGAAAAGCCATTGCCCCTATTCAAGTTCCTATCACGGAAGGAAATAAGATGGTTGGATATGTGAATGTTGCAAAAATGGAGGGTCGTTATTTTGAAGGTGATCAAACTCACACTTGTCCAATTCCAGATAATATGTGGGATGAAATTCAACCTATCAAAGATATGATTGATGAAGCTGTTGCAAATACAAACGATGAATTATTAGAAAAATATATTAATGAAGAACCATTTACAAAAGATGAAATATCTTGGGCATTAAGACAAGGCGTTATGAATCATACTTTGATTCCTGTATTATGTGGAACAAATCAAATTGGTATTCAAATTATTTTAAATTCTATGGTTGCATTCTTTAGTGCAGCTGGAGATACAGTCAATTCAATGATTGTTGAAAATCAAGAAACTGGTAAAGAAGAAATCACTGGATTTAATGAAAACTTACCTGAATCATTATTTGTTTTTAAAACAATTGCTGATCCATTTGTTGGACGTATTTCATTATTCAAAGTAGCGACTGGAACAATTCGCTCAGGTATGTCTTTATATAATACAAATAAAAAAGAAGTTGAAAAAGTTAATAAACTTTATATTATGAAAGGTAAGGATTTTATCGAAGTTGATGAGTTAAATGCTGGTGATATTGGCGCTTTATCTAAATTAACACATACACAAACAAATGATTCTTTATGTTCATTAGATTATCGTGTGATTTATAAACCTATCCAATTCTCTACACCTTACTTTGGTAAAGCTGTTGTGCCTATTGGAAAGAGCAACGAAGAAAAGATTGCTAATGCAATTCAAAAAATATTAGAAGAAGATCAAACTTTAAAATATGTTAACAATCCTGAAACACAGCAACAATGTTTATATGGTTTAGGTGACATTCATATTGATTCTGCTTTAAATAAATTAAAAACACGTTTTAAAGTTGAAGTTGAATTAAAAAATATTATTATTCCTTATCGTGAAACCATTCGTGGCAAAGTGAAAGAAAGATATAAATATAAGAAACAATCAGGTGGTCATGGACAATATGGTGATGTTGAGATTGAATTTGAACCTTCTCATGATTACGAAAAACCTTTTGTATTTGAAGAAAAAATCTTTGGTGGAGCTGTTCCTAAAAACTACTTCCCTGCAATCGTTAAAGGTTTAGAAGAAGCCACAAAAACAGGAGTTCTTGCAGGTTATCCGGTATTAGGTTTAAAAGCAACTCTCGTTGATGGTTCATATCATTCAGTTGATTCATCAGAAATGGCCTTTAAAACTGCAACTGTAATGTGCTTTAAAGAAGCCTTACCTAAAGCTAAACCTATAATCTTAGAACCATTTGTAACTTTACATGTTTATATTGATGAAATGTATACTGGAGATATTATGGGACATTTCAATAAAAAACGTGCACGTGTTATGGGTAGTGATATTCTTGATGATGGTATGGTCAAAATTACTGCTGAAGCCCCTCAAGCTGAAGTGATGAATTATGCTATTGATTTAAGATCTATGACACAAGGTCAAGGATTCTTTGATATGGAATTCTTAGATTATGAATTTGCGACCGACATTGTTCAAAAACAAGTTATCGAAGCAAGACAAGGTTAAGAAACTCTTTATGGGTTTCTTTTTTAAACTAAAATTTGCTAACTACATCTATAAAATCGTTAAAAAGTGATATGGTATGTATACAAAAATTGTACCTCAAAACATATCATTATTCTCAAATATAAAAATCAACCAAGAAGGTACAGATGATGAATATAATAACCCATCTAGACACAAGTCAAAATGCTGTTTGGAAAAATTATTTACAAGACAATGAGATTTTTGTTGATTTTATTAATGGTATTCTTTTTTAGAAAATCAGATTGTGAAAAGTTATTCAATTAATAATTGGAATACAAATTCTTCAACGACCTTTGTTTTTGGAAAAATGATTAAAAGTTTTCAAAAGAGCAGGGATGCTATGAGATTGTGGAATAATCTTTCTCCTCTATTTGTAAGTATAGAGAATCAAAGCAGGATTAATTACACAGCGCCATTTAAAGTCATGAGTTATGATGTCATTCGTTATAACCAACAATATAATCTACTAGACAAGAATTTTTTCAACCCATTCCTATTTATATGTTGATTTTATATCATGGTGAAGCAAATTGGATTAATTCTCATACTTTAAAGGAAAAAATGAAGATTCCTAAAGAGTTTGAGCTTAGAGTTAATGATTGATATATTGACGTGATTGACATCAAGATTTTAAAACTCAAATTATTTAGACATGAATTTAATCAAAAACTTATTGAAGGTGTCAATGATTATTATCAATGAAAAAACCATTTGAATACTATACCACAACTGTCATTATCTAAAGAGGTTGCGATTGTAATAGCTACAGTTATCAACTTCCTCCCTTTTTAATGAATTATATAAAAGAAAGTCATTCTTAAAATTTCTTGTTGACAGTTAGTCAAAAGAATTTAGAATAAAGATATAGCCAAAGGAGGTTCTTTTATGAATTATAAGAAAATCACATCTTTCTTGTTAGCATCATCTTTAGTCATATCCGTTTTTTCCATGTCTTTTTATGAGACACATGCTGAAAATTTTGCTGGACAAGAAAGTAAATACATAAAACTTTGTTCATCATCAACATTAACAACAAAGCAACAAAAAACATGTAAAGAATTTAATACATACCTTAACGATAAAAACAAAAAATTAAACAAAGAAGCTCAAAAAGCAAAAGAAAGTATCAAAGAGACAAAAGCAACTCTTAAACAACTTGAACAACAAGTAAAAGATACTGAAAAACGTATCAAAGAAGCTCAAGAAGAAATCAATTACATTAATAGTCATATCACAAAAATGAATAAAGATATGAAAGAAAAAGATACACTCTTACAAGATCGTCTTTATGCTATGCAAACATCTTTAAATTCTGATATGTTCCTTTCTTATTTATTTGGTGCTACAAGTTTTGGGGATCTTATTCAAAGAGTAATGAACATTAAACAAATTACAAGCTACGAACAAGAACTTATTGAAGAATTAAAAGATGATATCAAAGAAGTAGAAAAACAAAAATCTACACTTACACTTTTACAAAATTCTTTAAAAGAAGACAAAGCAAAACAAGTGAAAATTAAAGATCAATACTATGATAAACTCATTAGACAAAACAGTGTCATTGAAAATAATGATAAAGCTGTCTCTCAAAACCAAGAATCAATCGAAAGTATTAAAGATAACTTAGAAGCTATTCAAAAAGCATCTGATGAATCTAAAGTCAATAATGTCACTCAAGCCAAACCAAAACCTAAACCATCAAAACCTAAGCCACCAAAACCAAATGATAACAATAATTCAAATGACAATACAAACAATAACCCAGACAATACAGAGATAGATGACAATAACATTAGCGAGAATGAAAAAATTGGTTTAGCTATTGCCAACAAGGCACTTACAAGACAAGGTTATATGTATTCATGGGGTGGTTGTCATTCTATGTCAGAAATAAAAAATCCTAATCAAACAAAATTTGATTGTTCTGGACTTGTCAACTGGGCACATTATCAAGTCGGAGTTAATATCGGTATTAATAATACAAAGTCTTTAGCAAACAAAGGAAAATCTGTAAGTCGAAATGACTTGCAAGCTGGAGATATTATCCTATTTAGCAGTAATGGAAATTATAGCGGTATTCATCATGTTGGTATTTATATTGGGGATAATAAAATGGTACATGCTCCTTCAAGTGGAAAACCTGTTCAAGTTGCAAGATTAAATATTAATTATTGGCAAAATGAATGGTATTCAACAAGACGTCTATACTAAAAGCATCATCAAATGATGATGTTTTTCTTTTTTAAAATTTAAAGTGCACCATTTATCATATATTCACATTCTATGT
>Snoopy_p2__coassemble_849_pt1 | contig 19110 bp, 16 predicted proteins | sample Snoopy_p2__metabat2_low_PE_005 | metagenome-assembled genome bin Snoopy_p2 | reverse complement strand
TTATTATAGTTTTATACTTCTTGTAATATACAATCTTTAATTAATGTATTATATAGTTCTAATTATGATTTCTGATTATTTTCCCCTTTTTATAATTAAGTCACAGTAAATTAACGGTTTGATTTTAGAAGTTTATATAATGAGCATATTTATAGATTTCGACAACTTTTCTAGACAATAAGTTTGGGTATTTTTGTTTTGGTCTTTTCAAAGTGAAATGAAATGTATATAATTTGTTTATATTGAAAATACCGGAGGTTTTTATGAAACAGATTAAAGTAGTAGCCGCAATAATAAAAAATAAAGATAAAATTTTAATAGCTAAAAGGAATTATGGGGAATTTGAAGGTTTGTTTGAGTTTCCAGGAGGAAAAATTGAATCTGGTGAATTACCTGAAGAAGCGTTAAAAAGAGAAATTCAGGAAGAAATGGAAGTCGAAATTAAAGTTAATGCTTTTTTTATGAATATTAATTATAAATATACAAATTTTATTTTAGATATGGATTGTTATTTATGTGAATTAATTGATGAGGATATTCATCTTAATGATCATAGTGAAATTAAATGGATTAATGTTTATGAAAAGAATATAGAATGGGTGCCCGCAGATATTGAGATTATTGAAAGATTGAGGGAAGTATTTAATGAATAAGTTAGAGAAATATAATAGAGAAAGTAAGATTAAAATAGAAAGACAAGTTCCTAAATTATTAGTTAATGACTATAAAAATAAGATTAAGTTATCTAATGAATTTTATTTACATTTAAAACATTGTAAAGCATTTTATTTCTCAGTTGCTTTTATTAAAGATTCTGGCTTAGCTGTATTAAAACCAATTTTATTAGAATTAGAACAAAAAGGTGTACCTGGATACATTATCACTTCAACGTACTTAGGTTTTAATTCACCTAAATCATTTAGAGAATTGTTGAAATTTAAAAACATCAAGGTTGCTGTCTATCAACACGATAATTTTCATCCAAAAGGATATGTATTTAATTATGGTGATAAAGCTTCTATAATTGTTGGAAGTGCTAATCTTACCCAGAAAGCTTTAACGGTAAATACAGAATGGAATATTGGTATGGATGTTGATAAAGGGGACGAGATTTTAGAACAGATATATACTGAGTTAAGATCACAGTGGGAAGATTCAATTCTTCTTAGTGAGGAATGGATTAGTGAGTATGAAAAGAATGTATATCAAAAAATTGTTAAAATTCAAAGTAAGACAGAGCAAAAAATACAGCCTAATAGTATGCAAAAAAGTGCATTGAAATCGTTAAAACAATTAAGAGAACAAGGAGAAAGTAAGGCATTAATAATTTCTGCAACTGGTACTGGTAAAACATTTTTATCAGCTTTTGATGTACAAACAGTTAATCCAAAAAGAATGTTATTTATAGTGCATCGTGAAAATATTGCACGCACAGCTATGCGTACATTCAAAAAAGTAATCAAAGATAAATCAGTAGGACTATTCACAGGTACAGTAAAAGATAAAGATTATGACTATTTGTTTTGTACTGTTCAAACAATACATAAGTATGAATATCTGAAATCATTCAAATCAGATGAATTTGAATATATCATTATTGATGAAGTTCATCATGCAGGAGCAAGTAGTTATCAAAATATCTTTAACTATTTTAATCCTAAGTTTTTATTAGGAATGTCAGCCACACCAGAAAGAAGAGATAATTTTGATATTTATAAATTGTTTGACTATAATATTGCTTATGAAATTAGATTACAACAAGCAATGGAATACAAATTATTGTGCCCCTTTCATTATTACGGGATAAGTGATTTAATTATTAATGGAGAAAGTATTGATGATAAATCCGATTTTAATCGATTAATATCGAACGCTCGAGTAGATCATATTATTAACAATATTGAAAAGTATGGTTATTCTGGTGATAGAGTAAAAGGATTAGTTTTTTGTAGTCGCAAAGATGAAGCAAAGCAATTATCTGATATTTTCAATCAAAGAGGTTATAGAACAACTGCATTAGTTGGAGAAAATTCAGAAGAAAGTAGGATTAGAGCAATTGATTTGCTTGAAAGTGATGACCCGAATGATTGTCTGGATTATATTTTTACAGTAGATATTTTTAATGAAGGAATTGATATACCTAGTGTAAATCAAGTTGTAATGCTTCGTCCAACAGAATCACATATTGTTTTTGTTCAACAGCTAGGAAGAGGGCTAAGAAAAAATAGCAACAAAGAATATGTCATAATTATTGATTTTATCGGAAATTACGAAAAGAATTTCCAAATTCCGATCGCATTAAGTGGTAATTTATCATATAATAAGGAATATTTAAGAAGATTTGTATTAGAAGGTTCAATGATGTTACCTGGTGAATCAACAATTAGTTTTGATGAAATATCAAAAAAGCGAATTTTTGAAAATATTGATCGTTCAAATTTTAATACAGTTGAATTATTAAAAGAAAGCTATTTTGAATTAAAAAATAAACTTGGAAAAATACCATCGTTAATGGATTTTGAAAGATATGAATCTATTGATGTTTTGCGAATTATTAAAAATCCAACTTTTAAAAGTTATCATAAATTTTTAAGCAAGTATGATTCTAAAGAATATACAGTGAAGTTTAATGAAATTGAAGAAAAATATTTAGAATATATTTCTATGAAGTTCGCAGATGGAAAAAGAGTTCATGAATTAGAAGCAATTAAACTTTGCATTACCCGACGAACTAAACTAATGGATTTTTTAAAACAAAAATTAAAAGACGAATATAATATCGAATTGAATGCATTTAGTCAAGATACAATCATTAATGAGTTATCCCAAAATTTCGCAACCGGTGTAGTAAAGGATACATATAAAGATGCATTATTTATTGAGAATATTAAAGATCCTAGTTCTTCTCAGATATTTAATCAATTAATTGTACAAAATGAAGAATTTAGACGTCAAATTTTAGAAGTTATTGACTTTGGAATTTATCGCTATAAAAAAGAATATTCAAATAGATACAAAGACACAGATTTTTGTCTTTATAAAACATATACATACGAAGATGTTTGTAGATTATTGAACTGGGAAACTAATGTTGTTGCGCAAAATATTGGCGGATATAAATACGATCAAAAAACTAAAACTTTACCTGTTTTTGTAAATTATGATAAAGAAGAAGGAATTAAAGATTCAATAAATTATAATGACCATTTTGTTAATCCGCATACATTAATTTGTATGTCAAAATCAGGGGATGGTAAAGACTCTGCTAGAGTAAAATATTTTAAAGATAGTGAGAAAAACAATACAGAAATTCACATGTTTATTAGAAAGAATAAAGATGATAAAAAAAGTAAAGAATTTTATTATTTAGGGAAAACGAAAGTGAAGAAAATTATAGAAACAGTAATGCCTAAAAATAATAAAATAATTTGTGAAATCCACCATACTTTAGATGTAACTGTTCGTAAAGATATATATGATTATTTTGTAGAAAATTAACACAAAAAAGTTACCGCATAACCACATGAATATTTAAATTGCCAACATTTTTAACAAGACACCTCGTCTTGTTTTTTTATCCTCTTTATACTATCCATTCTGTAAACTTTTGTATTACAAAAGAATACTAGATAAATGTTTAAGCAGTATCAAACTAGTATCAACTTCTTTCCTAAAATAGAAAAAAGCCCGATTTTATCGGACTTTTTTACATTCTATTTACTATTCCCATTCTATTGTCGCAATTGGCTTAGGACTTAAGTCATACAATACTCTACATACACCATCAACTTCACTTAAAATTCTATCAGTAATACGATTTAAAATCGCATAATCAATTTCAGGTACAGTACAATGCATTGCATCTACAGTATTGACAGCACGGATAATCACAGGCCAGAAATCTAAACGTTTCCCATCTTTTACACCAGTAGAAGTGAAATCAGGCACAACAGTAAAGAATTGCCAAACTTTGTCAGTTAACCCAGCTTTATCAAATTCTTCTCTTAAAATCGCATCAGATTCTCTTAATGCATGTAATCTATCTCTTGTGATAGCACCTAAGCATCTTACACCAAGACCAGGTCCTGGGAATGGTTGTCTATCTACCATGCTTGATGGTAATCCTAATGCTTTACCAACAACACGTACTTCATCTTTGTATAATAACTTCACTGGTTCTACTAAACCTTCAAATTTGAAATCTTCTGGTAAACCACCAACATTATGATGAGCTTTCACTCCATTACTTTCTAAGATATCTGGATAGATAGTTCCTTGAGCTAAGAAAGAAATTCCTTCTAGCTTTTCAGTTTCTTCTTCAAAAACTCTAACAAACTCTCCCCCAATAATCTTTCTCTTTGTTTCAGGATCAGCAACACCTTTTAGTAAATCTAAGAAACGATCTGTCGCATCAATATAAATTAAGTTTGCATCTAATTCACCTTGGAACATTTCAATAACTTGTTCACTTTCACCCTTACGCATCAATCCATGATTCACATGTACACAAACCAATTGTTTCCCAATGGCTTTAATTAACAATGCAGCCACAACAGAACTATCAACTCCACCAGATAAAGCCAATAAAACTTTCTTGTCACCAACTTGTTCTCTTACCAAACGCACTTGTTCATCAATAAAAGCTTCAGCCAACTTTGGAGTTGTAATTCTTTCCATTGATTCAGGTCTTACATCTAAACTCATACTCTTATCTCCTTTATTCTTTATTATTTTTTAATCAGTATAGTTATCAAAATATCCTTGCACTAAAACAATTGGAGTTCCTTTATCACCAGAACCACTTGTTAAATCACATAAAGAACCAATCAAATCAGTTAACTGTCTTGGAGTCGTTCCTTGAGAAGCCATGTTACCAACAAGATCAGCATCTTTCTTCTTAATACTATTTGCAATAGCCTCTTTTAAAGCCTCACCACTTAAATCCTTAAAATCATTATCAGCTAAATATTTTAACTTCAACTCATTAGGAGTTCCAACTAACCCACTTGTAAACGCAGGTGAAACAACAGGATCAGCTAATTCCCAAATCTTACCTTGAGGATCTTTAAAAGCACCATCACCATAAACCATAACTTCTACATGTTTACCAGTTGCTTCTAAAATTTGACTTTGAATATCTTCAACCAAATCTTGACATTCCTTAGGGAATAACTTAATTGTATCTTCAGTAGATTTATTAGAACCTAATAAACCATATTTTGCATTATATCCACTACCATTCACAGAAGCTGTTAAAATATCATCCATACCACAAACAACCTTCGCACCATTTTCCATCAAAATACGTTTAGTACGTGCTCTTGTATGAATATCGCAATTCACAATACAATCAGTATATTTTAAAATTTCTTTTGCTTGATTTGCAAAAACAATTTCTACTTCAGCACCCATCTCTTGAATCAAATCACCATAGTATTTTACATAATCCACGCCAGTAAATTCATGTACACCATAGCCAAATAATTCACGATATTTTTCTAAAGATAAAACATCACTATAAGGATTGATTCCAGCTTCATCTAATTGATCATATGTAAGTAATGCGTTTCCTACTTCATCACTAGGATAACTTAACATTAACACAACTTTCTTTGCCCCTTTAGCAATCCCTTTTAAACAAATTGCAAAACGGTTTCTTGATAAAATAGGGAAAATAACACCAATTGTTTCTCCACCTAATTTCGCTCTCACATCTTCACCAATCGCGTCAACACTTGCATAGTTCCCTTGTGATCTAGCGACAATAGATTCAGTAATAGAAATAACATCTCTATCTCTTAATTCAAACTCTTCAGACTTTGCAGCATCTAAAACACTATCCACAACAATCTTTGCTAAATCATCGCCCTCTCTAATAATTGGACAACGAATTCCTCTTGATACAGTACCTACTTTTCTTTCCATGTTCATTCCACTCTTTCTTCATCAATCTAGGTTTCATACACACATTAAAAAATATGTATCCTACGTTATTCTACCACCAAAGTGATACCCGACACAATAAAAATTACACATTTTCATCATATTTTTTATCTAATTTTCTTTCCCATTTTAAAACAATAATGTTAAAATATATTCAGGAGGTTTTTATGCTAGCAAGATTACACGTTGTGATTTCAAGTGAAGATCCTAAAGACTATGAAACAGTCAAAGAAAGTTTACTACAAATCAATCCTCATTTCTCTATTTCACCTTATCGTGAATATGCAGGTATGAAAGATCATAGTGAATTTTTTGTGACTTTTGACATTCAAGAAGAAGATGTTCAAGCATTACTTGATTCTTTAAATAGTGGTTGGGATGGAGAAATGGACGATTGTATTTGTTACGGTTTTAACACCAAAATGTTTCACCCACTTGTCTATTATCTAGGATTCACTTTATACAATTAAAAAAAAGAATGCTCATTTTAATATCTAGAGTATCCTTTTTTATTTATGTCTTTTTTTCTAAAGCTCTTGTCACAATTTTTTAGGAATCATCATATATAATAATCAACATATTTATAATCTTAAACAATCAAAACTCATTACCATTAAAGCTTAGTTATTGACTTATCAAAGTAAAAACTCCCCAATTATACCATATAAACTATTGTAACATATAAAAAAGCATTTCTTTAGAAATGCTTATTCACTAATATTCGCAGATTGGATAACCAATTGACTTGCTTTCACACGATTATAATCATGTTTTAAATCTTCTGCTTTAATTTTTTCTAAAATATCTTCTTTAGACATTTGATTTTGCATTGCAATTGCTTCGATTTGTTGATCAACTTCTTCATCAGTTGTTTGTAAATTTTCTACTTTCACAATTTCATCAATAATAGCTTCAAAAATAGCTTGTTGTTTTGCTGATGGTTGTAATTGTTCACGTAAAGTATCTTCATTGACACCCATCATTTGTAAATATTGTTCTAATTGTAAACCTTGTCCTGCTAATTGCATACGAAGATGTTGAATATGTTCTTCCATTGCTTTATTAATATCTTCTTCATCTACTTCAACTTCACTATCATTCACTAATTTTTCAAAAATCGCATTTTCTACATTAGTACGATATGTTTGATCATGTTGTGCTTGCATTTGCATTCTTAATGTCTTTTTCATATCTTCTACAGTATGTACATCTGGAATATTGAATTTCGCAACAAATTCATCATTTAAAACAGAAGGTTGTTTTGTTTCAATTTTATGCAATGTTACTTTAAAAACAACATCAGCTCCTGCTAAATCTTCAACACCATAATTTTCTGGGAAAGTTAAGTTTAACTCTCTTGTTTCTCCAACTTTCATACCAATCATTTGATCTTCAAATCCCGGAATAAATTGACCAGATCCAATTTCTAATTGTTGTCCTTCAGCTGTTCCTCCATCAAAAGCAACACCATCTTTTAATCCTTGGTAATCAATAGTTGTTACATCACCATTTTCAACTTCTCCATCTTTTTCAATGAATGTTGGATTTTGAGCAACAATCATTTCCATTTGTTGATTTAATTCTTCATCTGTAACAATTGTTTTTGCAACTTGTACTTCAATATCTTTGTATTGTCCTAATTTTTTTACTTGACTCATAATATGTTCCTTTCTTTTAACATGTAGCACTATTGTATCATTTCCTATAATGCTAAGCAAGAAAAAGGACTTAACGTCCTTGATCTCTAAAAACAATCTCTCCTGTTGTTTCATCCATACTTTCTACAATCGCAAGAGATTCAAGATGAACACCTTGTTCACGTAACATATCTCCACCTGGTTGGAATCCTTTTTCAATCGCAATTCCTGCACCTACTAAAGTCGCTCCTGAATCTTTAACCAATTGAATAAGTCCTTCTAAAGCTTTTCCATTTGCCATAAAGTCATCAATAACCAAAACTTTATCATCTTTTCCTAAATATTCCTTAGACACAATAATGTCATAAATACGCCCATGAGTAAAAGATTCAACACGTGTTGTATAAACATCACCAGCAATATTCTTTGTTTGTGTTTTCTTTGCGAAAACTACAGGAACATCAAAAACATCTGCAACCATACATGCTATACCAATCCCTGATGCTTCAATTGTCAATATCTTATTAATTTCCTCATCTTCAAAACGCTTTTGAAATTCCTTACCCATTTCCTTAAAAAGACGAACATCCATTTGATGATTTAAAAAAGCATCAACTTTTAAAACATTACCTTGTTTTACTTTCCCATCTTTTTGTATTCTTTCTTCTAATAACTTCATTTGCTTCCTCCACTGATACCACTTTGTCACATCTTGTTTTTTATTGATTGATTTAATCGTACATGATTTATTCAAGAAGTCAAGATATTATAACCTTCTTTATTATTTTTTAAAGAAACTTATCTAAAGTTTCTTCAACTTTCTTCATTTTTTTCACTCGAGGATTCTCAACGACTTTTCCTTTTGTTATAACCATTGAAACATGCCTTAAAGCCTCTAAAGAGTTTAACGGATTATCCTTTGTAACAATCATATCTGCCTCTTTACCTATATCAATTGTCCCAACACAATCATCAATACCTGCGATTTCAGCATTTCTCTTTGTAGCTGTATAAAGAGCAAAACGACTTGAAACGCCACAATATTTATGGAAATAATAGAGTTCTCTCCACATATCATAATGAGTAATATAAGGACACCCTGTATCAGTTCCAAGTCCAACTGGAATATTATTTTCTAAACATGCTTTCGCACAATCAATAATACCTTCAAAAACAAGCTTTCCATTATACTGTGCCATTTCACTCACATGACTTACATTTCTATCAAACAAAGCAAAAGGTAAAGCAGGAGATAATGTTGCAATATGACTTGCACCTTTTTCTTTAAATAATTGGATAATCTTTTCATCAGGTTTTGCTCCATGCTCAATTGTATCTACACCACTTTCTAAAGCTACTCTCACACCTTCAGGACTTTCTACATGAGCTGCAACTTGATAACCATGAACATGCGCTTTATCGCAAGCCGCTTTGACATATTCTGCTGGCATTTTCAATAGACCTGGTTCACCTTTTTTCTTTGCATCTAAAACACCACCTGTAATCATCAATTTAATGACATTAGGTTTTCCCTCAATAATTTTATCTACATATTCTGCTGCTTCTTTAGCACTTGTTGCTTCATAAGCCAAAGAACCCGCCATATGTCCTTTGGGCACAGAAACTGCCATATTACTAGCTAAAACACGTGGACCTAAAATTTCTCCACTTTCAATACGATCACGAATGATGGCATCATAATTTTCCACACCACCCATTGTACGAATCGTTGTAACTCCACTTAATAATTGAGTCTTCGCTGATGATTCACATATTTTTTGAAGAATCAATCTTGTCAACTTATACTTTGTTACAAAGTTCACTAATTTTGTGGTATCTACTTCTTTTTTCTGAGGTTTTCCACTTGATGGTAAATGCACATGCATATTAATAAGACCCGGCATAATATACTGCCCTTTCAAATCAATCTTTTCATATCCATCTAACACATCACTTGATATTCTAACAATATGTCCATCTTCTACATAAATCACATGATTTTCAAGGACTTCCATGTCTTCATGACCATTTAGAATCTTTCCATTGACTAAAGCATATTTCATTCTCATCACTTCCTTAATATCATTGTATTATAAACATTCTTACACAACAATGAAAAAAACCATATTCTTAAAAAGAATACGGCTTTCATTTAATGAGTACCCATACTCATTGTTTCAGGTAAAGTACTTCCTCCATCAATAACAAATTGAGAACCTGTAATATAACTAGATTCATCACTCCCTAAGAAAGCAAATAACTCTCCCACTTCAATAGGCTTCGCAAGTCTTTTCATCGGTACACCTACTGCAATGTCATTAATTGCACTTTCTGGATCATCAGGATTTGATTCCACAGCCATCTTTTCAACCATTGGTGTTCTGGCATAACCAAGTTGTGAACAATTAACACGAATATTTCTATCAGCATATTCAACAGCTAAACATTTTGTAAGTCCCACAAGTGCTGATTTTGTCATAGCATAAGCAGCTTCTCCTGCATCAGCCACCAAATCACCAGTCACTGAAGAAGCAATCACAATACTTCCTTTGCCTTGCTTTAACATATACGGAATAACAGCTTGACAAGTATTCCATACCCCTTTGATATTGACATCAATATGAAAATCTCTCATTTCATCAGTCATTTCTTCAAAAGGGGCTAAACGACAAACACCCGCATTACAACATGCAATATTCACTTCTCCAAATGCTTCTACTGTTTTTTTCACAGCTTCTTTCATTTGTTCCTTATCTGCAACATTTCCAACATAAGTTATAATATCCGCATGATATTCTTCTCTTAATTTTTTAGCTGTTTCTTCGACATTCTTATCTAAGTCTACCATACAGATCTTAGCTCCATATTTCACATACGCTTCAGCAATCCCTTCACCAAGACCAGCAGCTGCCCCAGTAATCAATGCGACCTTTCCATCTAATTTACCCATAATCATCTTCTCCTTGTCTTTTTTATTATCGTAACAAATCCTCTGCTTATAGGCAATAAAAATTCAATTTTAAACATCTTTAATCAACGAAAATGTTGAATGCAAATATCTTGTATAATTTGCAACGCCTTAGACATATACTTATTCTTATGTCTTACAAAATGAAAATCTCTAATCATATGAACATCTTCTATAGGCAATATAATTAAACGACCATCTTCAACTTCCTTATCTATCATTCTTTTTGAAAATATAGCTATTCCTCTACCATGTATAACAGCATTCTTAATTGCTTCCGTATTGGTACTACAAAAAATCCTATTTAATTCAATACCATTTTGTTCTAGAAATTGTTCATATTGATTTCTTTCAGTACTTCCACTTTCCCTACTGACATAATTTTGTCCATGTAACAATTCTAAAGTCATCTTCTTCTTATTCGCAAAAGGATGTTTTTTTCCACATACAATCACAAGTTCATCCTTACACATAGGAATAGAAGTTAAACATTCATCAACCACAAAACCTTCAATCAAACCAATATCAATTTCATTCGTTAATAAAGCTTGTTCTACTTCAGATGAATTCATAACCTTCACATGAAATTCACATTTAGGAAGCACTCTTTCTATCTCATCTAAGATATCATTAATCAAACAAGTTCCTATAGAAATACTACAACCAATTTGTATTTGTGTTTTCTCTACTGACTGATTCATTATATCTTCCATCTGTTTATAAGAATCTAAAATATGACGAGAAAAAGACAGTAAAAGTTCACCATCTTTTGTGAGATATAATCTTTGTGAAAGACGTTCAAATAATTTAACACCATAATGTTCTTCTAACTCTGCTATGGCTAGACTAATACTTGGTTGAGATAAATGCAATTTTTTAGCGGCTTTGTTCATGCCTCCAGCTTCCACAACAGCCATAAAGATAGTTAAATGTCGTAAGGTCATAAATGGTCCTTTCTTGCTAAATAGCACCTAATAATACATATATGAATGTACCTATAATACCACTTCCTAAAATAATTGCAATGGCACTCGTTTTATACTTTCGTAAAATAAATAATGAACCTATAAAAATAACCAATTCTACCAAACGAAGATTATGAAATACAACATTTTGTAATTCTGCTTGAAATAAGCCTAACATCAAAATAGAAGCACCTGCTGAAGCAATTAATGCCACTACAGCCGGACGCATAGAACCCAATACAACTTGCACACCATTCACATTACGATATTTATAATAAAAATGAGCTAATATGAGACAAATACAAAATGAAGGAATAATACAACCAATTGTACATAACAACACACCAGGAATACCTGCAATTCGCATTCCAACAAAAGTTGCTGAATTAATTGAAATTGGTCCTGGAGTCATTTCTGCCACAGTAATAAGATCAGAGAACTCACTTAATGTCATTAATCCATAAATATTCACAATTTGCTCTTGAATTAATGGAATTGCAGCATAACCACCTCCCACACTAAATAAACCAACTTGAATAAATGCAATAAATAACTTAGCTAATAACATTGTTCATTCCCCCTTTCTTTTTATTTTTGATAGTTTGAACAATCAAATCTAAAATCCCAATTCCAAGACATGTAAGAATAATAATCATGGCACTAACTCCTAATAAATAAGTTGCAACAAAAGCCATCAACATCATCGCTATATATAAAAGTCGCTTTGTATGAACAACATTCGTCGCTAAATTGATAACCACATCAAAAATAACAGCCGCAACACCAGCACGCATGACTTGTAATGCTATATTAATATATGGATTTGTACGAAATTGTTCATAGAACACAGAAATCACGGAAATAATAATCATTGGTGGAAGAATTGTTCCTAAAACAGCTATTAAAGAACCAACAACACCTGCAATACGATATCCAATAATAACTGAAGCATTAACCGGTAATGGTCCTGGAGCAGATTGTGTAATGGCAGTAACATCTAACATTTCATCTTCCTCTAACCACTGCAATTCTTCAACATATCTTTTCTTCATCAAAGAAACAATAACAAAACCTCCTCCAAACGTACAAGCACTTAGTACAAACATTGATTTAAATAAAACCCATAATCGACTATAATCTTTTTTTATCATATTTTACCCCCTAAATATTCACGTCGCTATTCTAACACGCACATTCATATATGTAAAATATATAATTATTATAAAGCTTATAAAAATATTTAATAAGAAAAACGTTAAATGATTTTACACATTTAACGAAATATATCATTGTCGAGGGACCAAGATTAACTCACACGTACATTCCAGATATTTTTGTTGGAGTTGTCCATTTATTGCTTTTGTAGCTTTATCCAAATCATCCACTGCCATCATTTCTTCTTCTATTTGAAAATAGATAGCTATCCATAAATGTCTCCCTGTCTTCGTAACATCATAGAAAACAGGTATAAATTCATAATTCTTTAAAATAGGTTGACACAACACCTTTATATCATCAATATACGCTTCATCAGGAGAAAATAAGAATACATCTTTAATAGCTCTCCATAAAATTCCTATACTCTCTGGTAGCATAAAAACTATAACTAACACCGCAATCACTTGATCAAAGTAGGGTGAAATAAATGAAAAAGGTGTATATTTCAAATATAAGGATACAAAGAAAGCAAATGACATCCCTAAACTATAAACAATGTCCATTTTCCAACCCAACAACTCAGCTTCAATCGTTGAAGATGATAGATTCTTATTCATTCTTTTCATCATCACAAAAATCACAATACTCGCCAATCCTAAACACAATTGAAATAATGAAATTTGAGCATTATTAACAACATTTCCTCCAGACAAAGCTGACTCTATAATCTCAACAGAAACACTCATTGTTACAGATAACATCATTACACTTTTTATAATAACAAAAATAGATTCAACTTGAAAATATCCATATGGATGCTTTTCAGAAACAGGCTTGTAAAACAAAGGTGTTAAAAATAAAAGTAAAGCAATAAATACCAATTCTGAAGCATCATAAACTGCATCTGTTAATGCTGATTGAGAATGACTATATATCGCAAAAACAAACTCTATAATTGCAAACAATAACCCTGATACAAAAGATATCATCAAAATCTGTTTCTCACGTTTTTCACTCATTTCCTTAAACAAATCTCCTTTATATACAAAAACAGGTCAATCAAAAGCAGTATCTTATGATTACCTGTTTTAAAAAATCATTATTTTTTCTTATGAATAAATTTCACAATTTCACACACAAGAGTAGTAGATAAACATAACATCAAGCAGATACCCCATTGAGCAACATTTAAAGGTTGTAATTTAAAAATGAAACTCAATTCAGGAACTGCAAGTATAACAACTTGTAATAATAAACCAGCAGCTAACGCTCCCCATAAATAAGGATTGTTAAATAAAGAACGATTTAAAATAGATTCACTACTCTTTACATTAAACGAATGAACCAATTGACAACCACACAATGTAATAAATGCCATTGTCATTCCTACTGTATGATCTTGACTATTACCAATAGCATAAGCAATTAATGTCAACACTCCAATCATTAATCCTTGCCATGCAATTGTAAAACCAAGTCCACCAGAGAAAAATCCTTCATTTTTACCTCTTGGTTTACGTTTCATAACATTCTTTTCTGTAGGTTCCATTCCTAATGCAAAAGCTGGTAAACTATCAGTAATCAAATTCACCCAAAGTAAATGAATAGGTAATAATGGAACACCAAATTCATAAGGTGTTATAAATGAAATCAAAGATGCACCAAAGATTGTAATAACTTCACCAATATTACTTGATAATAAGAATTGCACATCTTTCTTAATATTATCAAATATACCTCTACCTTCTTTTACAGAAGTAATAATTGTCGCAAAATTATCATCAGTCAAAATCATACTTGCTGCCCCTTTAGCAACATCAGTTCCTGTAATACCCATTGCACATCCAATATCTGCTGCTTTTAAGGCTGGAGAATCATTCACTCCATCACCAGTCATCGCAACAATTTTACCTTTTGCCTTCCAAGCATTCACAATTCGCACTTTATGTTCTGGCGCAACACGAGCATACACAGAATACTCCTCAATATGTTCTACTAACTCTCCATCAGACATCCTTGATAATTCATCACCCATAATAGCTTTATAACCAGTTTCTAAAATACCTAAACTACGAGCAATCGCACTCGCTGTAACAATATGGTCACCTGTAATCATGATTGTTCTAATACCCGCTTCTTTAGCTTGAGCAACCGCTTGTTTTGCTTCTTCACGAGGTGGATCAATCATCCCAACCATCCCAACGAATGTTAAATTTTGTTCAATGACTTCACTTGTAAACTCCTTAGGTTCTTCATCCCAATAACGAATTCCTAAAGCCAAAACTCTTAAAGCATCATTAGACATCATTTCATTGACACGATTGACTTCTTCTAAATCTAAATCTTGACATCTTGCAAAAACAACATCAGGACCACCTTTTGTAATAGACATTATTTTCCCATGATGGCGAACAAACACAGTCATCATTTTACGTTCACTATCAAAAGCCAACTCATTAAATCTTGGGTAATCTTCATTCAAGGCATCTTTCGTAAACCCTTTTTCTAAACTTGCTTTCACCAAAGCTGTTTCTGTTGGATCACCTACCGAAACTTCTTTTCCAGCAACAGTTGAAATTGTCCCATCAGAACACAAAGTAAAATAATTTAATAATGGAACTGTTCCTTGACTACAATTTTCTATTAATTCAATATCATGACGATAAAGATAAGTTTTCACAACAGTCATTTTATTTTGAGTTAATGTTCCTGTCTTATCAGAACAAACAACCGAAGTACTTCCTAGAGTTTCAACAGCCGGTAAACTCTTTACAATGGCATTTTTCTTAACCATACGTTGAACACTTAAAGCTAAAACAACAGTCACTACAGTTGCTAAACCTTCTGGGATTGCTGCTACTGCTAAAGCAATCGATGTCTTAAACGCTTCAAAAACTGTTAATCCACCAAACATTTCCATTCCAAAAACAACTATACAGATCACAATACAAACAATACCTATTGTTTTACCAATTTGATCAAGTTGATCTTGCAAAGGTGTATTTTCTTTCTTTGTTTGAGAAATCATTGTTGCTATCTTACCAACTTCATTTTCCTCACCAGTTGACGTTACCAAGACAATACCTCGACCATAAGTCACATTACAAGAAGCAAATACCATATTATGACGTTCTGCCAAAGGAACCTCTTCCTGGTTCATTATATCACTTGTTTTATCAACCGGAACACTTTCTCCAGTTAATGCACTTTCATCTACTTTTAAATTAAAACATTCAACCAATCGACCATCACTAGCTATACAATCACCCGCTTCAATAACTAGCAAATCACCCGGTACTACATGATTGGCATCAATCGTCATAATATTGCCATTACGAATAACCTTAGCTTTAGGACTCGCCATCTTTTCCAATGCTTCCAAAGCTCTTTCTGCATTATTTTCTTGTACCAATCCTAAAATCGCATTAACAACGACAACAAAAACAATAATAGCACTATCAATCCATTCATTAGGCTCTACAATAATACTAATAATTGCTGCTGCAATTAAAATAAGTGTTAATGCATCTTTAAATTGTAATAAAAACCTTACAATCAAAGGTTGCTTCTTCACTTTTTCTAATTCATTCAACCCATACTTTTCCAAATGATCTTTGACTTGTTGATCATTTAGACCATTTTTTAAATCAGTAGAAAACTCTTTAGCTAATTCTTCCGCACTTTGATGATAATACATATCCTTTTCCTCCTTTAATTAAATATAAAAACGAGCCCCTTATCGCACTTACATACAATAAAAGTCTCGTTGTTTAATTACGATACGGATATTCATTTCATATCGACTTGACGACATCGTAAACCAGTGGCTAACTACTCCCTTTTATAGTAGAAATAATAACACTTCATTGCTAATATATCAACAATAAAATAATATTCATAAAACAAATAGTTATTTTAAAGATAACTACTCAAATTGACTCTTATACAAACGGGCGTATTTTCCTTGCTTTTTCATCAATTCGTCATGATTTCCAACTTCTTTAATATCACCATCTTCCATATAAAGAATCATATCTGCATCACGAATTGTAGAAAGTCGATGGGCAATCACAAAACTTGTTCTCCCCTTCATTAATTCCGCCATAGCTCTTTGAATAAATAATTCTGTATGCGTATCAACATTACTTGTAGCTTCATCTAAAATCATAATCTCTGGATCAGAAGCAATAGCTCTTGCAATCGTAAGCAACTGTCTTTCACCTTGAGATAAGTTTTCTGCTCCTTTACTCAACATCATCTCATATCCACCAGGCAGTGTTTTTATAAAATCATGCGCACAGGCTGATTTTGCTGAAGAAACAATCTTATCAATAGACATGTTTTCTTTTGCATACCCAATATTATCACGTATAGTTCCTTCAAAAAGCCATGTATCTTGTAATACCATTCCTAATCTACTTCGTAATTCCTCTCGTGTCATATCTGTTATTTTGACACCATCAACTAAAATAGATCCGCTGTTTAATTCATAAAATCTCATTAAAAGATTGATAAGAGTTGTTTTTCCCGCACCAGTAGGTCCTACTATCGCTACTTTTTGTCCAGGTGCTACATCAAGATTTATATTTTTCATCAATAATGAATCTGATGAATACCCAAAACTCACATCTTTAAACGATACTGCTCCTTTTCTAGATTCCGGTATAACACAATCTTCACTATCTATTATATCCTCTTTTTCATCTAATAATGCAAATATTCTTTCCCCCGCTGCATTCGTCGCACTAAAACTACCAGCCATACTCGCAATAGTCGAAAATGGTTCAGCAAAACGCCACGTATACTCTAACATTGCTTGGACATTTCCAATTGTAATTTTACCAGCTATAGCCCAAAAACATCCAATCGCAGCGCACAATACATATCCCAAATCATTGACAAGTGTTGTTATCGGAGAAGTAGCCCCAGCTGTTGTTTCAGCCTTTTGGGAACTTATTTTTAATTTTTCGTTTAACTGAGAAAAATGATTTTCTGCTCTTTCTTGATAATTAAAAGTTTGTACTACATCCTGACCATTATATATTTCTTCAATATACCCATTTAATTTTCCTAATAATTCTTGTTGGTGATAGTAATACTTTTCGCTAGCCTTCATAACTCCATTAGCACTAAAAAGAGAAAGTGGAACCATCACAATAGGGATAATTGATAATATAGGATTTATTGTAATCATCATGAGTAAAACCCCTATAGCTGTCGTAATTTGAGTAATCATTGATGTTAAATTTTGACTAAGTGTATTATTTATAATATCTACATCATTAGTAATAACACTTAATATATCCCCATGAGTATGTGTATCATAATAGTCTAACTTTATTCTATGCATTTTTTCATTAATTTCACGACGAATTGTTTGCATTACCTTAGCTGTCATTTTTGACATTACATATCCTTGAAGGAAAACAAATAGTTGTGATATAAAATACAAAGCCACTAAACTAACCAATATACCAATAATAGTTTCCCAATAAAATACACCATCCCTAACGCTTGTCAATAAAATAGTTGTTACTTTACCAATCAAAAAAGGAGCAAACACCATAAACCCTGTACTCACTATAGAAGATAAAATAACAAACAATAATTTTAGTTTATGTTCTTTTAAATACGAAAATAATCTTTTAAATGTTTGAATTTTTTTCATATCATAAATTTTCCTTTCCCAATTGAATTTCAGCAATTTCTCTGTATAAAGAACAACTCTTTAATAATTCTTCATGTGTTCCATTTCCAACAATTGTTCCATCATCAACCACAAGAATACGATCAGCATCTATAATTGAACTAATACGTTGCGCTACAATAATCATAGTTGCATCACCCATACTTTCTTTAAGATTTTGACGTAATTGACGATCTGTTTTCATATCTAAAGCTGAGAAACTATCATCAAATATATAAATTTCAGGTTTTTTCATAATTGCACGTGCAATTGCTATACGCTGCCTTTGCCCACCTGACAAATTCGTTCCTCCTTGTGCAATAAGCGCATGATACTTTTCCTTTTTCTTACTCACAAATTCATCAGCACAAGCTATTTTTGTAGCTTTTTCCCAATCATCTTCATTACTATTCTCATTTCCAAAATTTAAGTTATCACCAATACTTCCAGAAAATAATTTATTTTTTTGCGGTACATATCCAATTAAAGAACGTAAATCTTTTAATGCATATTCTTTAACATTTATTCCATCAATGAATATTTCTCCAAATAGGGGATCATATAATCTTGGTATTAACTTAACAAGACTTGATTTCCCTCTACCAGTACCTCCTATAATTGCAGTGATTTCGCCAGGTTTTGAAATAAAATTAATATCCTTCAAAACAGGTTCATTAGCACGGCACTCTTTGAAGAATTCCTTAAAAAGTCAGTAAAATCAATACTTGGAAGGTATTTGTGTGGAAGAAATAA
>Snoopy_p2__coassemble_827_pt1 | contig 19477 bp, 21 predicted proteins | sample Snoopy_p2__metabat2_low_PE_005 | metagenome-assembled genome bin Snoopy_p2 | reverse complement strand
GAATACAAATAAAAATATCAACTAACATAGAAAAAAGAATACCTTTTCTTTTTAACAAAAACAAATCTTTATAAATCAATGCTTTCATGAATTTTTTCTCCTCTCACACATAAAACCATTACATCTTCAACTGTCGCTTTATCAACAACAATGTCCTCAATATTCTTAAAATTATGATAGTTTTTCACTAAGACACGATATTCGTAATCTTCTTTTTTATAGGCAATGATATCATCTTCACTCATAGCCTCAAATACATTCTTCCCACAATGTACAATTCCATATTTTTCATGAATCTCTTCATAAGTACAATTCATAATAATTTTTCCTTCGTGTAAAAATACAATGTAATCTGCAAGTTTGTCTAAATCACTCGTAATATGTGATGACATAAGAACTGTATGTTCTTCATCGATAGCAAACTCTCTTAAAATATCCAAAATTTCATCTCTAACAACAGGATCTAAACCATTTGTTGCTTCATCTAATATTAATAAACGTGGATGATGTGCTAATTCAGTCGCAAAAGCCAATTTCATTTTCATTCCTTTAGAATATTCTGAAATTTTTTTGTTTTTTGGCAATGCAAATCTTTCAACATATTGTTCAAATAACTGATTGTCCCATTTTTCATAAACAAAACTCATCATTTTTGCAATATCATCACTTTTAAAATCAGGTTGATAATTGCAACTATCAAAAATAACTCCCATATCCTGCTTTAATATTTTTTCGTATTTTCTAATATCTTGATTAAATACCAATATTTCTCCACTATCTTGATTTTTGATTCCTTCAATCATATGAATAAGTGTTGATTTTCCTGCACCATTTTCACCAATTAATCCAACAACATATCCCTGAGGAACATTTAAACAAATATTATTTATTTCAAAATCTTTAAACGTTTTATTGATATTTTTTAACTGTAAAGCATATTCCATTATTCATTCTCCTTATATATCAATTTCACAACATCTAACAAATGAGCTAAATCAACGCCACTCATCTTCGCTTGTTCCACAACATCTTCTATCTTTTCTTGAATCATTCGTAACTGTTCTTCTTTTAAAAATTCGTTATTTTGTGCAGATACAAAAGTTCCTTTTCCCGCCACCGTTTCTATAAACCCATCACGTGATAAATCTTCATAGGCATGTTGAGCAGTAATAACACTCACATGTAATGATTTCGCAAGTTTTCTTATAGAAGGCAATGCATCTCCTGGTTTTAAAGTTCCATTCATAATCATAGCTTTGATTTGAGACGTAATCTGTTCATAAATTGGCTTAGGCGAACTATTGCTTAAAATAATTTCCATTGAATCCCTCCCTTCTTACTGTACTTATTGTATATATACAGTATATATACAATAAGTACAGTTGTCAATAAAAAAAGAATAGCATATACCGCTATTCTAAAAAATCTACTAAAATTGTATTTAAATAATTCATTCCCTTTAATGTTGTTTTTATATATCCATCCTCAACAACTAGCATATTCAACTTTTCATATTTATCGATAATATAAGCATATTTTTCTTTAAAATCAATTCTAAATTTATTAGAAAATGATGCTAGAGACATTCCTTCTTTTAACCTTAATCCCATCATAATCATTTCAAACATTTCATCTTGCCTTGATAATTCAATATCATCTTGCAAATAAAAATGATTCATATATCGCGTCAAACTGCATGTATTCTCATAACGATGATGATTTTTTAATGAATGTGCAGACAATCCCACACCATCATAATCTTCATAATGCCAATAAACCAGATTATGTAAAGATGGTTTGTCTTTATAATAATTACTTACTTCATAATGTAGAAAACCTTTTGACTTTAAATAGGCATTAATATGTTCATACCAATAAGCATCTTCTTCATCGTTTAAAGGCTTATAATTTTGATTTTTCAAAACTGTATGGTCTTCTAATATTAAAGAATATACAGAAACATGCGATACATCGAGCTTATCTATCAAATCAATATCATGATAAACATGCTCTAAACTTTGAGACGGTAAACCATACATTAAATCTATATTTATATCTTGAATTCCTTTTTCTTGGCATTTTTTTATCCATTCAATTGCAAGCTCTTTATTATGATATCGATTAATCCTCTTTAAAATACCATCATCAAAAGACTGTACACCTATACTGATTCGATTGATTCCATAATGCACCAATAATTCTAATTTTTCTAATGTCATAGATTCTGGATTGATTTCTATAGAATACTCTTGAATATTTTGAGTATAAGGTTGAAGAATATCAAATAATTTTTGAAGTTGTTTTTCACTTAAAGCAGATGGTGTTCCTCCTCCAATATAAATTGTGTCATACGAAAAAGGTAATTCTTTATCAAGAATCTCATAAGACAAAGCATCTAAATATTGATCTGCCCATTCTTCTTTATAAAAAACTTTACAAAAATCACAATACGCACAAATATGATTACAAAAAGGAACATGAATATATAAAGAGCTCATTACAATCCAAATTCCTTAGCTAATCCACCTAAAGATGTTTCTTTATAAGCACTTGATAAATCTTTTCCTGTTTCACTCATAACATTTACAATTGAATCAAAAGACACTTTATTTTTGCGTAAATATCCCAATTGTTTTGCAAGCATTGCTGCATCCAAAGCACGTAAAGACCCATAACTATTTCTTTCGATACATGGAATTTGCACATATCCGCCCACAGGATCACAAGTTAAGCCAAGATTATGTTCTAATCCCATTTCAGCGGCATATTCAATTAATGAATTATTTAATTCATAAATCCAAGCCATGATAGCTGCCGCCATTGAACATGCTGTCCCCACTTCTGCTTGACAACCACCATCAGCACCTGAGATAGTTGCATTCGTTTTGACAACATTTCCAAACAATCCCCCAACTGCTAAAGCTTTAATCAAATCTTTCTTTTCAATATGTAATTGTTTATAACAATAATAAAGCACTGCTGGAACAATACCACTTGCGCCACAAGTTGGTGCTGTCACAATTTCTCCACCATCAGCATTTTCTTCTGAAACCGCATAAGCATAACTTGATATAAATAATCTTTCTCTATCCGCTTCTCTACGCGTATTTTGTGCATGTTGATATATAGATTTTGCAACTCTTTTGAGTTGAAGTTTCCCATGAATTGTTCCTTCTGTTTTTAAACCTGTTTCCACACATTGAAACATCACATCTAAAATAGAATACAAATACTCTTCAATATTTTCATCTTCATGTTCAAGAACATAATCATACAAAGAAATACCATGTTCATCTACATATTTTAAAATCTCTGTCATATTTCTTTCTAAATACACTTGAGGCTTATCTGCTAAGTTTTCATCTTTAAATAAAACAGATCCTCCACCAACAGAATAAACTTCAATTGTATCAACTTCTTTATCAGCATCATAAACATGAACAATCATTCCATTAGGATGTCTTGGTAATTCCTTTGATTTAAAACTAAAAGTCACAGGAATAGGTTCAAAAGTTTTTTCAATAATATAATCTGTTAAATGTCCTTTTCCTGTTAGTGCAAGCGAACCATGTAAATCCACATGAAAACGTGAGGCATGGGGATACTTTTCTAATACATTTTCAGCAATACGTTTTGGCCCCATGGTATGTGAGGAAGAAGGTCCAACTCCTACCTTATATAATTCTCTTAACGATTCCATTATCTTTCTCCTCCTATTTTTACAAGAAATAATTCTAAACCTTTAAATCTATCAATTTTTCCTGTTTTAATATCCACATCAAGCTGAGAAAGTTCATCTATTCTTTTTAATAATTCTTGAATTTCAAAATCCTTTCCATCTTGTCTAATATACTTTAAACGATATGGATTAAGCGATAACATCTTTGCAATTTCTTGATCATTATAGCCTTTTCTATCTAAAAGTTTAACTTGATATAATAATCTTAAAGAACTTGCTATTAAAGAAATCAATTTAATAGGTTCTTCATTATTCATTTTTAAATCTTTATAAATTTGTATACTTTGTCTTGTTTCTTTATTTAAAATAGCTTTCGTAATCTCAAACACATTCTCCTCTAATTGTTTACTAATCATGACATCAATTGTTTTTACATCAATATGTTTTGTATATAAACATATTTTATTTACTTCTTGAGAGATTTCTAATAAATCATTAGGCATTCTTGATAAAAATAAATGCAATGCATCTTCATCAATTGTACAACACCTCGCTTTAATGGCTTGATGAGTCGCTTTATAAAGTTGTTGAGAGTCCATTTTATCAACTTCTATAAATTGAACTTTCTTTCTTAACTCTTTTACAACTTTTTTTCTTTCATCAAAATTTTTTTGATCATGATAAATAACGAAGATTGTTGATGGGTTATCTATTTTTAAATAGTTCATCAAAGTTACCATATCTTCATTCTTTTCTTTTTGTTTTTGTGTTGTTAAAAAGTATGGATTTTTAACAATAACCATCTTGTATTCAGTTAAAAAAGGTGGTGTTAAAGCATCTTCAATAATATCTTTCATCGGTGTTTCTTGGCACCAATATATCATGATATTCATATCTTCATGTTTGATATGATACTGCTTTTTTAAAGCATTAAGTTTTTGTTCCATGATTAGCTTTTCGTCACCATAAATAACATAATTCATGCTTCCACCTCCACTTTATCTATTATACATGAAATGATTCATTTTGGAATCAATTTATTGAAAAATCATATAATCCCCACGTCCATAATAACGAATATGAAACATACCATCTTCATCAGTTCTTAAAATATGAATACCTTTACGATTTAGCCTTTGAATGACTTCTTGACTTGGATGACGGTACATATTCTTTTTCTTAACACCAATCATTGCAACATTGGGTTGAATCATTTGAAATAATATAGGAGAAGTTGCTGTACGACTGCCATGATGTGATACTTTTAAAATATCAATATCTAATTTTTGATAACGTTCAACAAGTTCTTTTTCAACTTCTAAAGAAATATCTCCAGTCATTAATACAGAAAAAGATGGAAAATCGATTTTCATGACCAAAGATTGATCATTTGTCTCTTGACTATACGCATGTTCTAACATTGTTATTGTGATATGACCAATTTGTCTTGGTTCTTCATAATCTCGAATCACTTGCTTCACTGGAAAATTTTCAATCAATGAATCTAATGCACCTGAGTGATCATAATCATCATGAGAAATATAAACATAATCCAAACAATGAATACCACTTGCTTTTAAATATGGAATAATCGTTTGAGTTGCCAAATCATAATCTTTATTCCCACCTGTGTCAATCAAAATATTTCCTTGATTCATAGGCAATCGAATCAAAGTACAATCTCCCTGCCCAACGTCAATCATTGTAATTTCTCCATAAATTCTATATTCACTATAAAATCGAAATACAACCATCAAGCAACAAAGTGCAATTGCATAATGATGAATAGAATGATTTAGTTGTTGATGGTAAATTATACAAAAATATAATATATAGTACAACACAACAAACAAAAAAGATGGATAAGCAAATGTCAGAAAACTATCCATACTCTGAGTAAAAATTATAATTTTTTGCAAGGCATCAACCATAAAAATTAAAGCATATTCTAAAACTGGAAGGAACACACTTCCCACACATAACATGTAAAGATATTCTATAAAAGGGGTAAGCACGATACCTAAAGCATATGAAAAAAATGAAATTTGTGCATTCATCTGTAAAACTAAAGGAATAGTTGATAGATAAATCCATAATAATTGTCTTTTCAAAGAAGCGGTTAACAAAACAATGAAATATACAAAATATGAAAATACAAACGATGCATTATATATAAGATATGGATTGATAATCAAATAAACAATAATTAAAAAAGACAGAACATCTAATTGATGAAACCATCTTTGAAAAATCGTATATAGCACTAAAACAAAATATGCTCTATACAACGATAGAGACATAGGAATAGAAAAAATATAAATTCCCAACAAAAATAAAGACACAAACTTTGATATTTTTTCATTCACAAATAATCCCAAACACTTTTGTAGCGTCGCTGATAAGATATGCACATGCATACCCGATAAGGCAAATAAATGAACTAATGATAACTTCGTCAATATTTGATAATCTTCCTGAATAGATTCACTTTTTTCACCTAACAATAACAGCCTTTGATAATCATTGATACTTTGATTATTCGATAACCGATCTTCAATCCAATGATAAAGCCCTTTATGTTGTTGCAAAGAGATAACTTGTGTGATTTGACCTTTTGCAATGACATTTATACTCCTTAAATAATGAAGTTCATTAAAAGCATAATCATTCGTATTTGTATTGATATCTAACAATTTAATATCACAAACAATTTCATCATAATAATTGATATCCCCATCATAAAACAGTTTTATTATCCCTTGATTACATTTCACATAACAATATTTTTCACTAACCTTAATCACTTTTCCTTCAATACGCGTTGGAAATTTAGCTTGATATTGATGCGGATATAAAAAAGCAATTCCTAGCAACACAAACATAATACAAAAATGTTTCCAAGATAAACGATAAAATAGCCAGCATAAATAAGCAAATAAAAATAAATAAAAAATAGAATGCTCTAAACATCCTAAAACAAACAAAAGAATACCAACTGCATAATAAAACAAATGATATCTTATAAGCATAAATAATCCCTCAAACGAAGAAACGTTTTTTCACCTATCCCAGAAACATTCATCAAATCTTCTATACACTCAAAACGATTATCATTTCGATAATCAATAATCTTTTCCGCTGTTTTTTCACCAACCCTTTCTAACTGCATTAGTTCTTCTTTTGTTGCATTGTTCAAAGATATACACAAGTCGTTTTTTCTAGGAAGATACAATGACGATTCATCTTGAATTTGATAATGAAGTGATAAAGCCTTTAAATTTGCTTTTGAACTTACACCTACATCGTCTATCAATTCCTTAACAGTTAAACTTCCTTCAAATTCATATTTTCCTTGTTTTAAAAATTCTCCCTCTAAAACCACATAAGACAACTGTTTCTTTTCTTTATGAACAGCTGTTGGTATTTCTAAATCATAAATCACAGAACAAATCAACAAAAATAAAAATCCAAGAATTTGATATTTCTTTTTCATATATTTTCCTCCTAACAAAAAAAGAATCCTAAGATTCTTTAGAAATATGAAAATGTTGATATGCTAGATCCGTTACAACACGACCACGTGTTGTACGTTTAATCAAACCTGTTTGCAATAAATAAGGTTCATAAACATCTTCTAAAGTTGTTGGTTCTTCTCCAATACTTGCAGCGATAGCTTCTAAACCAACAGGACCACCTCTAAAACGATGTATAATTCCTAATAAATATTTATGATCCACATCATCTAATCCTAATTCATCAACTTTTAAACGTCGCAATGCTTCTATTGTACGTTCTTTAGTAATAATTTCATCACCATTAAATTGAGCAAAGTCTCTCACACGTCTAAATAGACGATTAGCAATACGTGGTGTTCCTCTCGACCTTTTGGCTAATTCTCTTTTTGCTTCATCTTCCATATCAATTTGATAAACATAACTTGTTCGAGAAATAATTCCAGAAAGTTCATCTTCATCATAATATTCCAATTTAGAAATAATTCCAAAACGATCACGTAAAGGAGCTGATAAATCCCCAGCACGTGTTGTTGCTCCTACTAAAGTAAAAGGTGGTAAATCAATACGGACAGAGCGAGTTGATGCTTCCTTTCCAATCACAACATCCACACAAAAATCCTCCATTGCTGGATATAATATTTCTTCAACAACTTTATTTAAACGATGAATTTCGTCAATAAACAAAACATCACCAGGTTCAAGAGATGTTAAAATCGCAACTAAATCCCCTGTTTTTTCAATACTAGGTCCCGTTGTAATTTTCACATGCGTTCCCATTTCATTGGCAATAATCATTGACATTGTTGTTTTTCCTAAACCTGGAGGACCATATAATAAAACATGGTCCAGTGATTCATCACGCATTCTTGCAGCACCTACGAAAACTTTTAGATTTTCTTTCAATGTTTTTTGTCCAATATATTCATCAAATGACTGAGGGCGAAGTTGACTTTCCTCGTCATCTACATGTTCTTCAACATCTAAAACATCTCTATTATAATCCATGTTCTTCCTCCTATGCCTTAACTAATAAACTTAAAGCTTTTTTCACATAACCATTTGTATCAAGTTGTTCATGAGATAAAGTATTCATGACTTTATCAACTTCTTGCTTCTTATAACCTAAAGCTTGTAAAACTTCTACAGCTTCATCAAACTCAACTGACGTTAAAACAGCTTCACTCACAATCACATTAAACTTACCTTGTAAATCCAAAACGATTTGTTGAGCAGCCTTAGGACCAATACCAGGTATTTTCTTTAAATAAGTAATATTTTTTGACTCAATAGCTTGAATAATCGCATTCACATCCCCCGTAGCCAAAATACCGATAGCTGTTTTGCATCCAATTCCTTTCACAAGAATTAATTTTAAAAACAATTCTTTTTCTTCTTTTGTTAAAAAACCAAACAATAAAATTGCATCTTCTTTCACTTGCTGGTAAACATAAACTTTCGTTTCTTTTCCTCTTGTAAATTGATAAGGATTAGACACATAAATCAAATAACCAATTCCATTATTTTCTAATACAATATGATCCTTTGCCATATCGACAATCATTCCAATTAAATAACTATACATAAGATACCCTCTATTCATTTCATACTTTTCATATTATATCAAAAAACTAAAAAAATGAGAAATACTTTTCTCATTTATAAAAACATACATAAAAGAATTGGTAAAAACATCGCCGGTAAATAATTCATTAACTTTAATTTAGTCACACCTAATAAATTCAAACCAGTTGCAATAATAAGCAATGAACCCACACATGTCATTTCATTCACAACAGAAGTTGTAAGTAATGGTGCTGCCCACATTGCCAACAATGTTAGTCCACCTTGATAAACCAGAATAACACCCGCTGACAATAAGACACCTATTCCAAGTGTTGATGCAAAAACCATTGATGAACAAAAGTCTAGAGTCGCTTTTGTAAATAACATCGAATGATCATTTAATAATCCTGAATTCATGCATCCAACAACTGTCATTGAGCCAATACAAAACACTAAACTTGAAGTTATCAAACCTTGTGAAATTGATTTTTCTTGATGACCCCTTGGTTTGAAAAATCTTTTTTCAAAAGTAAGTACAGCCTGATTGACACGTTTATCAATATCAACCGCTTCTCCTACTACAACACCTATAGCCATAGATATAATCATAATTAAAGAATTTTCACCTTTTAAAGCCCCTTGAACACCAATCGCAATCGAACATAAAGCTAGAGCTTTCATCATTTGATCAGCTAGACGTTGAGAAATTCCTTTGTGTATCAAAAGTCCAATAGCACTTCCAACAATAACAGTTACTGTATTAACTAATGTTCCAAGCATGTTTTCACCTAATCCTTAATCCATAAATTCAAATTCAAAATCTAAAATAGAAACTGTATCACCAGATTGAACACCTGCAACACGTAAAGCATCATCCAATCCAATATTTCTCATTTTTTGTGCAAATCGTTTTAATCCATCATCACTATTAAGAGATGCCATTTGCACAATTCTTTCCACTTTTTCACCAGTAACATGCCAATATCCATTACCTTCATTATGTATTTCAAATCCAGTTTCATCTTCACTTTGATATGTGTATAAAACACTATTTTCAACTTCCTCTTCTTCAGTTGCAAATGAAGGTGTTTTCTCTAATAAATCCGCAATAGCATACATTGGTAGATCCACACCGTCTTGAATTAAAGCAATGACTGGGAAAATAGGAATATCTTCTTCTAATCTTTCTTTAAATGCTTTTAAATTTTCTTCTGCCATTGGCTCATCCATCTTATTAGCAATAATAATTTGAGGTCTTTCTAATAAGCGATATTTATATTCAGAAAGTTCTTTATTAATAGCAATATAATCCTCATAAGGATCACGTCCTTCAGTTCCCCCCATATCAATCACGTGAACAATAACACGACATCTTTCAATATGACGTAAGAATTGATGACCTAAACCTTTTCCTTGACTTGCACCTTCAATCAAACCAGGTAAATCCGCCATAACAAAAGAACGACCATCTTTTGATTGAACAACTCCTAAGTTAGGTACGATTGTTGTAAAATGATAATCAGCAATTTCTGGTTTTGCTCTGGTAACAACAGACAAGAATGTTGATTTTCCTACAGATGGGAAACCAACCAAACCAACATCAGCTAATAACTTTAACTCACAAACCAAATTATATTTTACTCCTGGTTCACCACGTTCACATATTGTTGGGGCTGGGTTACGACTTGTTGCAAAACGTGCATTACCACGTCCACCGCGTCCACCTTTAGCAATCACAGCACGTTGCTTATCTTGTGTTAAATCAGCTAAAATTTTTCCTGTATTTTCATCAGTGATTACAGTTCCAACCGGTACTTTTAAAATCATATCAGGAGCATCAGCACCATGCATTTTTTTTGCCATACCCTGACCACCATTTTTCGCCTTATATTCACGATGATATCTAAAATCTAATAATGTTGAAAGCGATGTAGTGGCCTCAAAAATAATACTACCACCTTTTCCACCATCTCCACCAGCAGGACCACCTTTAGGAACGTAGGCCTCGCGTCTAAACGCAACAACACCATCTCCACCTTTTCCTGCTTCAACATAAATGTGAACTTTATCTATAAACTTCATCTTGTCACCTTCTTTCTCTATGATAAGAAAAAACCCCTATTTTAAAGGGGTTCTCTATTAAGCAGCTGGATAAACTGAAACTTTAGTTCTTGTTCTTCCATCTCTTTCAAATTTAACAATACCATCTACTTTAGCAAATAAAGTATCATCTCCACCTTTACCTACGTTAACACCAGGATGAATTTTTGTTCCTCTTTGTCTGTAGATAATTGAACCTGCTGTACAGTATTGTCCATCAGATAATTTAGCCCCTAATCTTTTTGATTCAGAGTCACGACCGTTCTTAGTAGAACCAACTCCTTTTTTAGAAGCGAATAATTGTAAATCTAATTTGAACATCATGGTTTATACCTCCATCTTTGTGATTTTCATATATTTTGGATAAGCTTCCTCAATCGTTTCTAATAATGTTTCAAATGTCTCTAGTACCACTTGAATCACCTCAGAACCTTGATTTACCTTAACGTGAACAAATCCTTCCTCAACATCGATTGTTCCATGGTTTAAAAAATTTCTTTTCACAAGTGCATTGGCAATGCCTACACAGACACTACTCACACCAGCACAAACAAGATCTTTTCCATATTCAGCACTATCGGCATGACCAGAAACTTCAATGTCTTTGATTTGTTGATTATGTTTTTGAATGATAACTGTAATCATTATTCTGCTTCAACAGTTTCTTCTGTATTCTTAGCAGGTGCTTTTCTTGCAGTTTTTTTAATATCTTCAATAACTAATTTTGTATAAGGTTGTCTATGACCTTGTTTTTTATGATAATGTTTCTTAGGGTTATATTTGTAGATTAAAACTTTCTTTTCTTTTCCTTGTTTTTCTACTTTAGCTGTTACAGTAGCACCCTTGATATATGGGTTACCAATTTTATTAGTTTTATCACCAATGAATAAAACTTTATCTAAAACAACTGTTTCACCTTCAGCAACATCTAACTTTTCAACAAAGATAGTGTCTCCTTTTTCAACTTTTAATTGTTTTCCACCTGTTTCAATAATTGCGTACATTGACGTACCTCCTTCATTTTTTTGATCTCAGACTCGCCAACCAAGGCAGCTAGGCTTTAATACCTTTTATGTGCGGTTGTAGCTAGAGGTCTACAACAGTAGTATATTAGCATTTTCCATTGACTTCGTCAATATTTTTTGAAAACTATTTGATTTTATTTCGCGGATGTGTTTCATCATAGACTTCTTTTAAGTATTTGTTAGAAATATGTGTATACACCTGAGTTGTAGAAAGATTTGCATGACCTAAAAGTTCTTGCACAACTCTTAAATCTACACCTCTCTCTAATAAATGTGTCGCAAACGAATGTCTAAATGTATGAGGATGAATTTTACGTGATGCATCATAATTCATTGAAATGCGTTCAACGATATTTTGTATACCTCGATTTGTCATCTGTCCACCATTTTTATTCACAAAGACAAAATCATGATCTTGATGTTGAACATTCATCAATGCCTTTCTAGCATCATCAATATAATCTTTTAACCAATCACAAGCATAATCATGAAAAGGTACATAACGATCTTTATTCCCTTTCCCATGAATCAAAAGAATTTGATTTTGAAAATCCACTTGTGTTAATTTTAAATTTACAACTTCACTACAGCGTAATCCAGAAGCATACATTAATTCTAACATTGCTTTATTACGCACTCCCAATAATGTGCTTGTATCAATACTATCTAGAAGTTCTTCCATTTCATCAATGTAAAGAAAATCAGGATTCTTTTGCTTAGTCTTTAATGATTCTATAAGTAAAAATGGATTATCACTGACATATTCTTCTCTTTGCAAAAAACGATAAAAAGAACGTAAGGTACTCAATTTATGATTAATCGTTGATGTATTTAAATTTTGATTATGTAAAAACATCAAATATCCTCTTAAAAATTGATACTCAACATCTTGAAATACATGAATATCTTCTTGTTTTAAATAATCCACAAATTGCATAATTTCTCTTTGATAAGATTCTATCGTTAATTCACTATAATTTTTTTGATACTTGAGATAATCACAATATTCCTTAATTATCTTCTCCACAACTTAAAAATGCCTCCATAGTTTCTATTGCTCGATTTGCATAGGCTGCTTTCTTTTCTTTCTTTTTCACTCTAAACCCTAAATCAGGCAAGATTCCAAAATTTGCTTTCATTGGTTGGAAATTTTCTTCATCGCCATGAGTAATATAATAAGCCAAAGATCCCATAACCGTTTCTCTTGGATAAACAAGCAACTCCTCATGATTTAAATAACGCACCATATTCATTCCAGCAACCATACCACTTTGCGATGACTCAACATATCCTTCCACACCTGTCATTTGTCCTGCAAAAAACAAATCATCACGATGAACAAATTGATAAGTTGGTTTTAAATAACGCGGTGAGCAAATAAAACAATTACGATGCATAACACCATAACGCACAATCTGTGCATTTTCTAATCCAGGAATCATATGAATAATACGTTCTTGTTCTCCCCATTTTAAATGCGTTTGAAATCCTACAATGTTATAAAGTGTTTTTGCAGCATTATCTTGTCTTAATTGTACCACAGCATAAGGTCTTTGACCATCAGGCATTTCTAAACCTACAGGCTTCATTGGTCCATATAACAAAGTTTGTTCACCTCTTCTTGCAATTTCTTCAAAAGGCATACAACCTTCAAAAAATTTTTCTTCAAAATCTTTAGGTTTGACAACTTCAGCTTCAATCAAAGCTTGATAAAAGTTTTCAAACTCTTCTTTATTCATTGGACAGTTGATGTATTCTGCTTCACCTTTATCATATCTTGATTTAAAATAAGCCTTAGAAAAATCAATACTTTCCTTAGTCAAAATAGGTGCTGCCGCATCATAAAAATAAAAATATTCTTCTTTTAATAGTTCTTTAATTTTTAAAGATAATGCATCACTTGTAAGAGGACCTGATGCAACGATTGTTGGACCCTCAGGGATATCAGTCACTTCTTCTCTGATTACTTCTACAAGTGGATGATTTGATATATACTCTGTAATAGCTTTCGAAAAACCTTCACGATCAACAGCTAAAGACCCACCAGCTGGGACACTATGCTCTCTAGCCATTCGTATAATCAAACTGTTATTCATACGCATTTCTTCTTTTAAAACACCAACCGCATTTGCAAGTCCATCTGCTCTTAATGAATTTGAACAAACCAACTCTGCAAAATATGCAGTTTTATGTGCACCTGTGGATTGATGAGGACGCATTTCATACAAGCGTACAGGTATTCCTCTTGAGATTAATTGATGCGTTGCTTCTACACCAGCTAATCCCGCTCCAATAACATTGACTTTTTCCATTAGTTTTTCTCCTTTATCCAAAAAGCCCTCAAAAGGGCTTTTCTATTTCACAATTGTTTTACACTTTGGATAAGCTGAACATGCTTTAAATTCACCATAACGTCCTCTTTTAATTACAATCGGACTTCCACAATTAGGACAAACTTCATCAGTTTCCTTAGGTTCAGCTTTTTTCTTATCATTTTTAATATACTTGCATTCTGGATAAGACGAACATGCTTCAAACTCCCCAAAACGACCTTTCTTATAAATCATAGGACTCCCACATTTAGGACATTCTTCACCAGTATAACGAATTTCTTCCGGTTCTTTTTTCACATATTTACATGTTGGATAATTTAAACATGCAACAAAAGTTCCATAACGTCCTTTTCTTTCCACCAAATCTCCACCACATTCCGGACAAACTTCGCCTGTCTTTTTCGGTTGTACTTGCTCCATATGATCATAAGCATTTTCTAATAACGGCTCAAAGACTTCTTCGAAGTCAGTTAAAGCTTGTACATAATCATCTTCACCTTCAGCGATTTCATCAAGTTCCTTTTCCATTTGAGCTGTATATTCTACATTAATAATACGATCAAAGAACTCAACTAACTGTTTATTTGTAAAAATACCAGATTCTGTAGGTTTAAATGTTTTATCCACAACTTCTACATATTGTCTTGTAACAATTGTATCAATAATACTTGCATACGTGCTTGGACGACCAATTCCTAATTCCTCTAAAGTTTTAATTAATTTTGCTTCACTATAACGAGCTGGAGGTTTTGTAAAATGTTGTGACTTTTGAATATCTTCACTTAATAATTTTTCATCAATAGATAATTCAGGCAACAATTCATCCTTTTGCTTTTCATAATCACCATACACCCTTAAATAACCATCAAAAGCAATCACAGAACCATTTGCTTTGAATAAATAATCACGATTACTTAAAGATAAGCTTGTTGCATTTAACTGTGCAGGAGCCATCAAAGAAGCGACTGCTCTTGCATAAATCAATGCATACAACTTATATTCTTCTGGTTTCAAATACTCTTTGACACTTTCAGGTGTTCTCATCACACTTGTTGGACGAATCCCCTCATGTGCATCTTGAACATTTTCCTTTTTCTTAGAAACTTTCACACTTCCAACATAATCTTTTCCATACTTCTCACTAATATAAACTTTTGTTTCAGAAATAAAACTGTCTGATAAACGAATAGAGTCTGTTCTCATGTAAGTAATCAAACCGACTGTTTCATTACCAATATCGACCCCTTCGTATAATTTTTGGGCAATACTCATTGTACGTTTTGCTTTAAAGTTCAATTTAGAAGATGCTTCTTGTTGCAATGTTGAAGTAATAAATGGTGGTTTTGATTGTCTTTTCTTTAATGACTTCTTTAAATCATCAACGATAAATTCTTTATCCAATGATTCAAAAACTTTTAAAGTCTCTTCTTCATTAGAAAGTTCAATTTTCTTTCCTTTGTATTTATCTAATTCTGCTTCAAAAGTCATATCATCCTTTTCAAACAAAGCTTTAATCTTCCAATATTCTTCTGGAGTAAATGCTTCAATTTCTGCCTCTTTTTCACAAATCAATCTCAACGCTACTGATTGAACACGTCCCGCAGATTTTGACTTGATTTTCTTTTGTAATAATTTAGATAACTTAAATCCAATAATACGATCTAATACACGCCTTGTCTCTTGTGATTTCACAAGATTTTGATCAATTTGACGAGGATGATTTAAAGCTTCAATAACCGCATCTTTTGTCACTTCGTTAAACACAACACGATTTGCTTCATTCATATCAATACCTAAAACTTCAGCTAAATGCCAAGAAATCGCTTCTCCCTCACGGTCAGGGTCAGTTGCGAGATAAACGCAATCCGCTTCTTTGACGCATTGTTTAAGTTGTTTAACAACATCTTTCTTATCTTTATTTATTGTATAGTGTGGCTTGAAATCATTTTCAACGTCAACACCTAATCCACCTTTACCAGTTGTTGCAAGATCTCGAATATGACCTTTAGATGATGTAACTTCAAAATCAGCACCTAAATACTTTTCAATCGTTTTTGATTTTGATGGTGATTCGACAATAACTAAATTTTTACCCATAATCTACCTCCTACGCTTTTCCTATTATTAGTTCTTTTTTTCATTTTGTCAACCATAAATCTTTTTCTTCCATAATATCTTGAGCACACATCACAAGTTTAGCACCTTGTTGAATCATGAGATTACAACCCTCAGGATCATCTATTCTTGAAGGAACACAATAAACATCTTTTCCTTGCTCCAATGCATAACCTACCGTAATTAAAGTACCACTCCTTTCCTTGGCTTGAGTCACTAAAATATCATCAGAAAGACCAGCCACAATTCGATTACGAAATGGAAATTTTTGTCTTTGAGGCTCACTCATTGCTGGATACTCACTCATTAACAAATGATTCTCTTTAATTTCATTGTATAAATGTTGATTTTGTTTCGGATAACAATAATCAATACCTGATCCTAATACCGCAATCGTCTTACCACCATTTGCAATAGCTGTTCTATGTGCAATCCCATCAATACCTCTTGCCATACCACTCACAATCGTATAACCTGCTTGAGTTAAATCACTACTTAATTCTCTTGTTACTTTTGTTCCATACCCATCTACATCACGCATACCAACAATTCCAATACTTTGTGTATCAACCAATGACAAATCACCATAATAATATAAAACAATAGGTGGATAATTGATTGTCCGCAATTTCTTTGGATAATCTTTGCTATAAATCGTTGTATAACGACACTTGAGCTGTTTAAACAATGCTTTTTTCTCCTCTTCATCAATCACCTCCTGATTTAAAATTGCATCATAAATCTTTTGATAATGCCCTTCATACTTTAACGAATAATACAATGCCTTTTCTTCCATATTTTTCCTCCTACTTCCTTATTCGTTATTTTTTTCGATTTTTCTTTTAAAAAATAAAAAAATTACAAAAAATTGTAATTTTTTAAAAATCAAAGTGTAATTGTTCATTCAAAACCTCTTGAACAGGTTGAAAGCTACGACGATGAATAGGTGTCACTCCATATGTTTTTAAAGCTTCTTTATGTTGCTTTGTTGGGTATCCTTTATGTTTGGCAAAGCCATATTCAGGATAAATCTTATCATAATCTTTCATAATACGATCTCTCGTAACTTTTGCAAGAATGCTGGCTGCACCAATACTCATAGACAAAGCATCACCTTTAACAATTGCTTGATGATCAATACTTTCTCCTAAAGGCATAGCATCGCTTAATGCATAATCAGGTTTCACAGATAAATGTTCAATCGCTCTTAGCATTCCTGTTTTACTTGCTTGATAGACATTTAAAGAATCTACTTCCTCAACATCAATCACTTCAATCTGATAAGCCAAAGCATTTTCAATAATCAAGTCATACAAAGCTTCTCTTTTCTTTTCGGTTAGTTTTTTAGAATCATTGATTTCTTCCATATAAAAACCACGAGGAAAAATGACTGCTCCTACAACTAAAGGACCAGCCATTGGTCCTCTACCCGCTTCATCTAAACCGACTATTGTTTGATACCCTTGTTCATAGGCAGAGTTTTCAAATCTTAATCGTTCACACATGGTGCTTCCTCCCATGTTAAGCTCCCTAAACTACCATCATAAATCTCACTAAAAACAAGTTCAATCACACGATCATAATCCGTTTGACCACGTAAAGGTTTAATTTTTCTAACATGTGCAATATGATCAAAAGTTTTCACAATCCAATCTTCATCTTCTAAATCTATTTCTAATTGATAACGATTTTTTAAGAGTTCAGGATAATGTTCTGTCAAATATTCCATCACATAAATAAACAATTCATCTAACGGTAAGATATCTTGTTTAATAGAACCAATCAATGCAATATTTCTTGCAATAGATAAATCTTCAAACTTAGGCCATAAAACACCCGGTGTATCAAATAATTCAAAATCCTTAGCGACACGAATGATTTGTTGAGATTTTGTAACTCCTGGTCTATTTCCAGTAACAGTTGCTTTACGATTTGCAAGTTTATTAATAAAAGTCGATTTTCCTACATTAGGAATCCCCATAACCATAGCACGAATTGCACGTGGTTTTAAACCTCTTGCCTTTTCCTTTTCCATTTTATCTTTCAAAACAACCCGACACTTATCAATAATCTTTTGATACTCATTAAAATTCTTTAAGTTCACACTCATTGCCTGATAGCCTAAAGATTGATAATAACTCACCCATTGTTTTGTTTTCTCTGGTGTCGCCATATCTTGCTTTGTTAAAACAATCAAGCGTGGCTTTTGTTTAATAATATCATCAAACATGGGATTCTTTGATGAAAAAGGTGCTCTTGCATCTACCAATTCAATCACAATATCAATCAATTTCATTCTTTCACTAATTTCACGTCTTGCCTTGGCCATATGACCTGGAAACCACTGAATATTCATTTTATTATTTTCACTCATCTCTATCACCTACTTTTCTTCAATTAACCATTGAATATGAGAAAATGGATAAATCACAACACCTTGACTTCCAAGTATATCATCTATAGAAAATGGACCTAAAACTCTTGAATCAGTCGAAGCCAAACGATTATCTCCCATTAAAAAATATTCATCTTCACCCAAAGTTATTTGAAAATCTTCTGTAAAGTTTTCTGTATTATAAGTAATACAAGATTGCTCAACAAAATAAGAATCTAAGAAATCTTGTTTCACTTCTTTTTCATCAACATATAATACATCGTTTTCAAATGCGATTGTTTCACCTGGTAAACCAACCACTCTTTTGATAATCTTTTCATCAAGTTCCTCACTATAAGCTACAACAACATCAAATCTTTTTATATTCTTTTCATTTACTCCAATAGCATTCACTAACGCCACATCTTCATCATGTAATGTATTCGCCATTGAATTTCCATCTATACGCACCGGAATCACCACAAAGCGAAAAACACAAATTGTGATTACTGCAACAACAACCATTTCAACGATTGATACTATTGTCTTTTTCCATTTCTTCATCTTCATCACCTTTTACTATTATAACCTTAATAACTTAAAAACACTAGAAAAAATATAGACCAAATAAACCTATATTTTATTTGAGATTATAAGTGATTATCTCTTTATTTGCAAAATTAATTAAAATTGAAACAAAATCGTGTTCTTATTTAATATTTATATGATTATTTATTAATAGTTAACCATCATTATCACTAGTGATATTCATA
>Snoopy_p2__coassemble_824_pt1 | contig 19523 bp, 14 predicted proteins | sample Snoopy_p2__metabat2_low_PE_005 | metagenome-assembled genome bin Snoopy_p2 | reverse complement strand
TGTTTACATACATCATCTTTCATTTCCCAATCTATAGAAGTATCGTTTTTATGCATTGTATAAAAAACATACATATTATGTTTTTTATAGATATTTGTATATCCTTTTAAACGATATCTTTCTATAAAAGCAAATTCATCTTCCTTTTTTGATTGACTATTTTCACCTTCTGGTCTATAAAAATCAATTTTATAAAAAACAGGTTTAGTGACTTTATTAAATGTTGTAAAGATAGATAAATCATTAGTAAGATATCCCTCTTTACCTAGTGAATTAAGTTTATCAAGCAATAATTCATATTCATAAGGCTTATAATTCATAATCATAAATTTCATAATACCACACTCCTTAATGTGGTTATTATATCAAAGAGATAATATATTGTCTATGCAATAAAAAAAGCTCATAAAGAGCTTTTACATTTGAAGTAAGAATTGTGTATAAGCAAGATATGCTTCGTAAACATCAACTTTTGATACAATTTCATGTGGAGCATGCATATTTAATACAGCGATTCCTGCGTCAATAACATTCATATCATAGTTTCCTAAGATGTAGGCAATTGTACCTCCACCACCTTGGTCAACTTTACCAAGTTCTGCAGTTTGGAAATGAATACCTGAATTGTCCATAACATTTCTAATTTTTGCGAAATATTCAGGATTTGCATCATTGCTTCCACTCTTACCACGAGCACCTGTATATTTGTTGAAAACAATACCATTACCTAAATAAGCAGCGTTTTTAGGATCATTTACTTCTTTATATAAAGGATCAAAACCAGCGCTAACGTCACTTGATAACATCATTGAGTTAGCAAGAGCTTTTCTTACTGATAGGAAAGCATCATCTCCGCATAAATGTAAGATTTCAGCAATTGTATTTTCAAAGAATAAAGATTGAGCACCAGTTGCTCCAACACTACCAATTTCTTCTTTATCAACCAAAATACAACAAGAAGTATATTTTGGTACTTCATTAATATCTAAGATAGCTTTTAATGAAGTATAAGCACAAACACGATCATCATGTCCATATCCCATCACCATACTTCTATCTAAACCATAATCTCTTGCTGGACCACTAGGAACAACTTCGATTTCAGCACTTAAGAAGTCTTCTTCTTCAATATCATATTTTTCTTTTAAAAGTTTTAAAACATTTGCTTTAACAGCATCTTTTTCAGTATCTTTTAAAGGAATACTTCCTAAAGTTACATCTAAGTTTTCTCCTTCAATCACTTTTGCGGCAGTCTTTTGCATTTGATCAGCAGATAAATGAACAAGTAAATCTGTAATACCCACAACAGGATCATTTGCATCTTCACCAATCACAACATCAATTTTTGTACCATCTTTTTTGATAATAACACCATATAATGATAAAGGAATTGTTACCCATTGATATTTCTTAACACCACCATAATAATGTGTATCTAATAAAGCAAAACCATCACTTTCATAAAGAGGATTTTGTTTTAAGTCTAAGCGTGGTGAATCAATGTGTGCTCCTAAAATTCTTAATCCTTCAACTAATGGTTTTTCACCCATAATAAATAAAGCTAAGTTTTTATCTTTATTCACAACATAAAATTTATCACCGGCTTTTAAATCTTTCATATCTTCAATGTTTTTAAATCCAGCTTCTTTAGCAAGTACTATTGATTCTCTCACACAAGCTCTTTCTGTTTTACCAGCAGATAAGAAAGACTTATATCCTTCGTTAAAATCCATAACTTCTTGGTATTGGTTATTTTCATATTTATCCCAAGCATTTTTTGCGTACATAATTATTCCTCCTTTGTATTTATTATTCTTATATTATTATACACGAAATATACAAATAATCTATAATTATGATATAATCTTATCAAGGAGGCGTCAAAAAATGAACCAAACAATTCAAGAACTTTTTCAAAGAAAATCAGTACGTGCTTATAGTGATGTAGAAATAACATCTCAAGAAAAAGAATTAATTTTAAAATCAGCATTACAAGCTCCTACAGCGGGAAATATGATGCTTTATTCTATTATTGAAGTAGAAGATCAAAAACTTAAAGATCAACTAGCTTTAACATGTGACAATCAACCTTTTATAGCAAAAGCTCCATTAGTTTTGTTGTTTTTAGCTGATTATCAAAAATGGTATGATATGTTTGAAGAGTATCATGTAGATATACCAAAACTAGAAGAAGCTGATATGTTATTGGCTATGGAAGATAGTATTATAGCTGCTCAAAATGCTGTTGTGGCGGCAGAATCTTTAGGTATTGGTTCATGTTATATTGGAGATATTTTAGAAAATTATGAAATTCATCAAGAACTTTTTCATCTTCCTCAATATGCGATTCCTACGACTTTACTTGTTTTTGGAAAACCTACTTTACAACAAATCAATCGTGTTAAACCTAAACGTTTTGATGTAGAAGATATTGTCAGTGTGAATGCATATCAAAAACGCTCAATTGAACAAACTAAAGAAATATTTATGAAACAGACAGGTAAAAGTGAAGAAAGTTTAAAGACTTATATTTCTGCTTTGGCAAAAAGAAAGTTTTATGCGGATTTTCATCAGGAAATGAATCGTTCAGTTAAGAAAATGATAGCTTCATGGAAAGAATAAAAAAGGAGAAAAGAGAATGAAAACAGTTGTATTATTTAAAGATGGTTTTGAAGAATTAGAAGCTTTAAGTGTTGTGGATGTTTTAAGACGTGGTGGCAATGAATGTGAAATGATTGGTATGGATAAAAATGAAGCAATCAGTTCCCATCAAATAACTGTTAAAATGGATAGAGTTTTTGATGAAACCGTATATGATGCAGATGTTGTGGTTTTACCAGGAGGACTTCCAGGAGCAACTTCACTTAGAGATGATGAAAGAGTTATTCGATTATTACAAGATTTTCATCAAAAAGGAAAATGGATTTGTGCTATATGTGCAGGACCTATTTCATTAGAAAAAGCAGGTGTAATCAATGGTAAGAAATATACATGCTATCCGGGATTTGAAAAAGAAATTCCTTCAGGAAATTATCAAGATACATTAACTTGTTGTGATGGACATATTATTACTGGTAGAGGTCCAGCTGCGGCCTTAGAGTTTGCATATTTGATTTTAGATAAGATTGGTGGGAAATCACAAGACATTGCTGAAGGAATGCAGTATCATTATTTAGTGCGACAATAGTAGCAAGGTTTCTCTTGTTACTTTTTTCGTTATCGATGAAAAAATGTGATATCTATATTAGATAGTATTAAAATAGAAAGGAGTTATTTTATGATTCAATTTGATAAAACAAAAACAGTAGAAAAAGAAGTGTTATTCTTTTTACCGCAACAATTAAAATCACTAGTTACACAAGTCTTAAGACAAGAAAATATTCCATATCAATCAATTTTTTGGAAAGATGTAGATACAAAAAAATTTGCTCGAGAATTGAAAGAAGCTAAAATTAAATATAATAAAGCAGGTTGGGAAGACTTAAATGATCGATATGGTGGCCTTATTTCGCATATACATCCAGATGAAATATTTTGTTTGTCTCAACAATTCTTTGGGCCTACTATGGATTTAGATTACAAAAAAATGCAAAAAGAAGCTGAAGAAAAAGCTTTGGCTGAATATGAAAAATATCATGCTAAGTATGATGATTAAAGCCTATCTTTAAAATGACTCATTTTTTGATAAATGAGTTTTTCATTATCATATGAAAAAAGTTGTTCTCTTATCAAAGAACAACTTTCGAATTAAATTTTTTCTCTAACGAAAGCAAGTTGATATTCATGACTTAAATCTTCGTTGTAAACAAAACCATCAATGTTTAATGTTTTAATATCATCTAAAGTATGAATTTCATTTAAAATCATAAGATTTAACATTTGTCCTCTTGCTTTTTTAATAATCATTGCATTTCTTTTTAACTTTCCATGATCATCTTCAATAAAGTCAATAAAATAAAGATGAGGATGACGAATCATCGAAGTAAATTCTTGAGAAGCAAGCGAAATAATGAAATCTTCTTTTTCAAAATATTGATAAATAGGTGTATACCAAAAGTCATAAAGTTGAATAGGAAGTTTCATGGTCATATCTAAACGATAGGGTGTTATAGCAGTATTATAATGCAATACACCATAATAAGCAGACATAATATTCACATGATGATAAAGGTAATCTAGATGATTGTGATATTTATTAATCTCTAATTGTTTAAATACTGTACCTTGGTATAAAGATAAGGCAGGGTATGCACGTTGATCTAAGTGATAATAATCATAGACTTGAGTTGCTTGTTTATAAGAAATATGCATCACTTCACATAATTGTTCATCATTATATTGCTTTAAAAGAGTATGTAAATAGGATGTTTCTTTAGGGAAAAGTAAATCTGTTGTATGAAAGCCATAATCACGATATTTCATGGTTTTACTAGGCGCAATAATAATTTTCAAAGATAATCACCTCGTTAATATTATAAAGTAATTCTTAATTTAAGAAAAGATATATGCTATAATTTCAAAGGGTGAAGGAAATGAATACAATAATTATAAATAAAATACTTATGCATATGCTAGATTTCGAACATCGTAAAATATATCATTCTACATCTTTTGTAGATTTAAATGAAACAAACTTAGATTATTATCATAAAAAATTAGAAAAAGCTTTGTATGCTTCTACAATCAAAGAATTAACAGTGGGAAGTATGCATGAATTGATTTTAAGAAGTGATAAGATGATAGAAAGTGATGAACAATTTATTAAACAAGCTCATGATTTAACAGATCAACTGTATAAATTAGGAACTGTAATTGAAGAAATGCCAAATTCTAATGTCTTATTTGTAGATTGTATCAAAGATGGTCAAAAGTTTATTGCGATATTAAAATTAAATTATCGTACAATTCCAATGAGTGTTGTAGAAGATGGTCTTGTGCGTATTACGAAGCAACAAGTTCTTCCAATGGCAGGTTCAGCTGTTGATGAAGCTATCTTAATCAATATAGATACAAAGCAACTTTATCTCATTGAAAAGAAATATACAATTGATGGAAAGAGTGATTTCTATTTGAATCCTCAATGGATTAAAGGTGAAGAAAAATTAACAGATAAACAAAAGTTTAATACAATGAAAAAAGTGATTCGTAAATTAGATGATGTTTATAATGTGAGTGATGGGAAGGCTTTACCTTTAATGAAACAGGAAATTCAAGATAAGGTTGTTGCTCATCAACCAATTAAACCTATAGAAATTGCAAAAAAAGTTTTGGAACATGATTATCAAGCACAAGAAGAAAGTGAATTGATGTTAAAGGATTTAGGTATTGGAGAGGAAGATTTTATTCAAACGGTCGCATCATCTGCGATGGATACTTGTAAATTGGTTTTAGATGAAGATATAGAAGTGAGTTTACCAATAGATGAATATCTTCATGGACATAAATTAGAAAAGCGTAAAGAGGCCGATGGAACTTATTCTGTTGTTTTTAAAGATATTAGTGAAGTCATTGTAAAGTAGAAGAAATTCTACTTTTTAAAACTTGAAAAATCCCAAATGTTAATGTTTTTTATTTTTATTTCATGTATAATAAAATTATAATGAAAGGGGTTTACATATGGCACAATTAGATAATTTTTTGATACAGCTTTTTCATGAAGGAAACTGTTTACAAATGTATAAAGTCTTTGGTGCACATTTGACAAAAGAAGGTGGAAAAAAGGGTGTGCGTTTTAGTGTTTATGCTCCAAATGCAAAAAGTGTGCAAGTCATAGGTGATTTTAATCATTGGAATGGTGAAAATCATTATATGGAAAAGTATACTGAGGGTATTTATACTTTATTTATACCAGGAGTAAAACAGTATGATATATACAAATATCATATTGAAACAGCTAATGGTTTAACAGTTGATCGGGCTGATCCATATGGTTTTTTTAGTGAACTAAGACCCGCTACTGCATCAAAAGTTTTTCGTCTTGATGGTTTTAAATGGGCTGATAAAAGATGGTTGAATAAACGTACAAAGAACTTTGATAAGGTATTGAATATTTATGAAGTGAATATTGGTTCATGGAAAATGAAAAAAGATTTTACTGACGAAGAAGATGGAGAATTCTATAGTTATGAGGAAATGATTGATCAAATCATTCCATATGTTGTAGAAAATGGGTATTCTCATATTGAATTAATGCCACTTAATGAATTCCCATTTGATGGTTCGTGGGGTTATCAACCAACAGGATATTTCAGTGCAACAAGTCGTTATGGAAATCCAAAACAACTCATGGCATTTATTAATGAATGTCATAAAAATAATATTGGAGTTATTATGGATTTTGTTCCTGCACACTTTGTAAAAGATGGACATGGTTTATATCAATTTGATGGTGGTTTTGTTTATGAATATCCTGATATCAATTTGAGATATACGGAATGGGATAGTTGTTATTTTGATTTAGGTAGAGAAGAAGTGAGAAGCTTTTTAATGTCAGCAGTTCATTTTTGGGCTGATTATTTCCATATTGATGGCATTCGTTTTGATGCCATTAGTAATTTGATTTATTGGAAAGGGAATAAAGAAAGAGGAATTAATGATGGTGCTATTGAATTCATGAAACGTATGAATTCACATATGACAGGTTTATTCCCAGGGGTCATGTTAATTGCAGAAGATTCTACAGATTATCCTAATGTTACAAAAGCTCCATGGGATGGTGGTTTAGGTTTTGATTATAAATGGGATTTAGGTTGGATGAATGATACATTAGCTTACTTTAAAAAAGATCCAATTTATCGTCAATATCCTGATGTGCATAATAAATTAACATTTTCAATGATGTATTTCTACCGTGAAAATTATATTTTACCTTTCTCACATGATGAAGTTGTTCATAGTAAAGGAACAATCTTAGATAAGATGTGGGGAAATAATGATCAAAAATTTGCTCAAGTCAAAGCATTATATTTATATATGATGACACATCCTGGTAAGAAATTAAATTTTATGGGAAATGAACTTGCGGAATATAAAGAATGGGATGAAAAGAAATCTTTAGGTTGGGTATTGTTAAAATATCCTCAACATGATTCCTTCCATCGTTATTTTAGAGATTTAAATCATATTATTAAAGAACATCCAGCATTATATCAATATGATTATTACCCAGAAGGATTTGAATGGCTAGTCGTTGATGATTATCAACAAAGTGTTTTTGCATATGCAAGATATGCACCTAATGGAGATACGTTGATTTGCGTTATGAACTTTGTTGGTAATTCACATAAGGGATATCGTATTCCAGTTCCTACACAAGGCACATATAAAGAAATTATCAATTCAGATACAGATTATTATACAGGAAATAATTTCGTGAACAAACGTGCGATTAGGGCAAAAAAAGTGCCTGCAGTCAATAAAAATTATTCAATAGCGATTGACATTGCACCATTTTCAGGTATGATATTTGAATTGAAAAAGAAAAAATAAGAGGGAGATTAATCAATGTTTAAAACAAAAGAAGAATTTAAATATGAATTTGCAAAAAGAATTATTGAATCTTATGGTAGAACTGTCGAAGAATCTCACATAACAGAAAAGTTTATGGTTCTTGAAAGAATGGTCAGAGATTATGCGTCAGTGAACTGGGCTATGACAAAAATGGCTACAAGGACTTTCCAACAAAAACAAGTACATTATTTTTCAATGGAATTTTTGATTGGGCGTTTATTAGTCAATAACATGATGAATTTAGGTATCTATGATATTGCGAAAGAGGGATTAGCGGATTATGGTATCAATATTCATGATTTGGAAGAACTTGAATCAGATGCTGGTTTAGGAAATGGTGGTTTAGGAAGATTAGCTGCTTGTTTTATGGATTCTTTGGCATCATTATCTTATCCTGCATTTGGAAATACAATTCGTTATGAATATGGCTTATTTAAGCAAAAAATTGAAAATGGTTATCAAGTGGAAGTTCCAGACCAATGGCTAAAAATAGGGAATATGTGGGAAGTGCGCAAACCAAAACATGCTGTTGATGTTAAATTTTGGGGACGTGTTGTTTGGAATGAAGCAACTGGGAAATGGGAACACGTTGATGCAGAATGTGTAAGAGCTGTTCCTTATGATATGCCGATTGTTGGAAATGATACAACAGTTACGAATACTCTTCGTTTATGGCATGCTGAACCTAGCGATAATATTCCAGGGAACAAAGATTTTAGACAATATGCTCAAGAAGTGCGAGATATTTGCCAAAACTTATATCCAGATGACTCAACATTAGCAGGACGTACTTTACGTTTGAAACAACAATATTTTTTTGTGTCTGCTGGTGTTCGTGCTATTATTAAAGCTCATTTAAGAGTTTATCCTTCTCTTGATAATTTCTATGAAAAGAATGTTATTCAATTAAATGATACTCATCCAGTGTTAGTTATTCCTGAATTAATGAGAATTCTTGTTGATGAGTATGATATGGATTGGGATAAGGCATGGCATATTACTTCACATACTTGTGCTTATACTAATCATACAATTTTATCAGAAGCTTTGGAAAAATGGCCTGTGCAAACAATGCAAACATTACTTCCAAGAGTTTATCAAATTATTGAAGAAATCAATCGTCGTTTCATTGGTTATGTGAAACAAACAAGTGATCATGATGATGAATTGTTAAATCGTGTAATGATTATTAAAGATGGTCAAGTGCATATGGCACATTTGGCGATTGCTGGAAGTTTTAGTGTAAATGGCGTTGCAAGATTGCATACACAAATTTTAATGGAACAAGAAATGAGAGATTTTCATTTCTTATACCCAGATAAGTTTAATAATAAGACAAATGGTATTACACATCGTCGTTGGTTAGCGTATTCTAATCCGGAATTATCAACTTTGTTAAATGAAACAATAGGTGATAGTTGGATGAAAAATCCTGAAGATTTAGAAAAGTTAATGGATTACGTTAATGATTCAATTGTCCAAGGTAAATTCTTAAACGTTAAGCAACAAAGGAAACAAGTTTTAGCAGATTACATTAAAGAACATAATGGTATTGATGTGAATGTGAACAGTATCTTTGATATTCAAGTAAAAAGATTACATGCATATAAACGTCAATTATTAAATATCATGCATGTGATTTACTTATATCAAGAAATGAAATCTAATCCAGAATTTAGAATTGTTCCAAGAACATTTATCTTTGGTGCAAAAGCAGCACCTGCTTATTACTTTGCGAAAAAGGTTATTAAGTTAATCAATAGTGTTGCAGATGTAGTGAATAATGATTCAGAAACAAATGAATTCTTAAAAGTTGTCTTTATTGAAAACTATGGTGTAACTATTGCGGAAAAGATTATGCCAGCAGCTGATGTTTCTGAACAAATCTCTACAGCAGGTAAGGAAGCAAGTGGTACTGGAAATATGAAATTTATGATGAACGGTGCTGTGACAGTTGGAACTTTAGATGGTGCGAATGTTGAAATTGCTGAACGTGTTGGTGATGATAATATTGTTATCTTTGGTTTGAAAGATAATGAAATTAATGATCTAAGACATAGTTATTACAATGCTTGGGATTACTATAATAATAATCCTTGCATTAAACGTGTTGTTGATTCATTAGTTGATGGAACATTCCATGAATCAAGAGAAGAATTTAGAATGATTTTTGATGAATTGATGAATAGAAATGATGAGTATTTCTTATTTGCAGATTTTGAAGCATATGTAGAAGCTCAAGAAAGAGTGGATGCTTTATATCAAGATCGTCAATTATGGGCTAAGATGTGTTTGGTTAATATTGCAAAATCTGGTTTCTTCTCATCTGACCGTACAATTGAAGATTATGTTAAAGATATTTGGAAATTAGAAAGAGTGAAACGATAAAGGAACGCGAAATGAATCGCCCTTGTCAAGTAGACAGATGAAATAATTAAAAATGTTTTTGATGAAGTTGTCGAAGAGAACAACTTCATTTTTCTCCCCTTCAAATCAAAGAGAAGAGATACAAGCATTATTAAATGTATAAGTTATACAGGCATAGAAATATGTCTGTATTTTTTAGAAATATCTTTATTGATTGTTTTGTGAAGATGAGTTGGTTTTTAAAGTTGTTTATGATATACTCATACTAGATGTGTGGGAAATATTTATTTGTCATGCTTTTTTGCGTTAATGAGGAAAGGAGTTATCATGGAAGAGAATGCTGTAAGAATGAAAGCATATGCTAAGAATTTCAGTGAAATTCATGTGTTTCTTTCTAAGGATTATTATAATGGAATAAGTAGTAAGTTTTATTTAAAAGATTTTGAAACAGATGAATTGGTATTACTTAGTGGTGATGCATTAGAAGAATCATCAATACCAGGTTTCCAAGAGTATGCTTTTCATGTATCTTATAAAATGGGAAGAATTTATCGCATTGTTGATGCATATGGATTGTCTTGTTTCTTGGATTTTTCAAGGTTATCAATGTGTTCATCTTTTGATGATTTGTATTATTATGATGGTAATGATTTAGGAAGTATGTATACAAAAGAAAAAACAATATTTAAAGTTTGGTCGCCTCTTTCTACAGGTGTTATTTTAAAATTAATGAAAGATGGGAAAACGAGTCTTTATCCAATGGAAAGAGAAGAAAAGGGCATTTATAAATGTGAAGTTGAAGGAGATTTAGAACTTTACCGTTATGTTTATTTAATTAGATATACAGATAGTTATCAAACATCATTAGATCCTTATGCTTATGCTTCTACATCTAATGAAAGAGCAAGTCTTGTTGTAGATATTGATAAATGTCCTATTGAAAAACATCAAATACCACCATTATTAAAGAAAACAGATGCAATCATTTATGAAGTCAATGTAAGAGATTTTTCAATTTCATCATCAAGTGGTATGAATAATAAAGGAAAGTTCTTAGCTTTTGCAGAACAATATACATCAACAGATAGTGGAAATCCTACAGGACTTGATTACTTAGCATGTCTAGGAATTACACATGTTCAAATAATGCCTATTAATGATTTTGCAACTGTTGATGAAAGTCACCCTCATGAACTTTATAATTGGGGATATGATCCAGCTCAATATAATGTGACAGAAGGAAGTTATGTGACTGATCCAAATGATGGATATAAACGTATTCAAGAAGCACAACGTATGGTTGAAGCATTACATACTCGCGGAATAAGAGTTATTTTTGATGTTGTTTATAACCATATGCATGATGTCAATAATAATGCTTTAGAAACAACTGTTCCTCATTATTTCTTTAGAAGATATGAAGATGGAACTTTGTCTAATGGTTCATGGTGTGGTAATGATTTGAATACGACAGGGAAGATGTGTCGAAAATATATTTTAGATATGTGTAAACGTTGGCAAGTGCTTTATGGTGCAGATGGATATCGTTTTGATCTGATGGGATTGATTGACCAAGATACAATAAAATTAGTTGATGCACAAGGAAAAGCCATTGATCCATCTTTTATGGTTTATGGAGAAGGCTGGGATATGGATACGGCAATTCCACCACATATTCGTTCAACTATGCAAAATCATGCATCGCTTTCACAAATCAGTTTCTTTAATGATTTCTTTAGAAACACAATGCGTGGAACAAATCAAAATGAAACAAAAGGTTATATATCTGGAGATACGTATAAAGTGAATGATGCAATGAAAGCTATGTGTCATTGTGATATGTTTACAAGCATTTCTCAGTCAATTAATTATGTCGAATGTCATGATAATGCAACTTGTTTTGATAAGTTAATGATATCTAACTATGATGAAGACGAAAATACAAGAAAAAGACGAGCAAAATTATTATTAGCTGTTGTGATATTATCACAAGGGATTCCATTTATTCATAGTGGGCAAGAATTTTTACGTACAAAAAATGGATTATCAAATACGTATAATGCAGGTGATCAAGTTAATGCATTGGATTGGAGTCGTAAGGATTTAGAGATTGATACTGTACAATTGGTACAATTTTTAATTCGTTTAAGAAAAGATAATCCATGTTTTAGATATGATAATTATGAAGTGATGAAACAAAATATTGAGTTAAACAATATTGAACACCGTATGATTGAATATAAATTACATCAAGAAACTGGGAAGTATAGAGATATTATCATTTATATCAATGCTTCTTATGAATATGTTGAAGTTGATGTAGAGGATGGTTATTGTCTTTTATATCATAGTGAAAAAGAAAAGATTGAAAACAATCATTTAAAAATAACAGGTGTGAGTTTAGCTATTTTAGTGAGATAAGGAGTATATATGAAATTAATTGTTGGTTTAGGAAATCCTGGGAAGGAATATGAAAATACAAGACATAATGTCGGTTTTATGACAATGGATCGTTTAGCAGATGTTTTGAATGTGTCTATTGATCATGCGAAATTTAAAGGTGAGTATGTTAAAATGAAATATCATGGAGAAGATGTGATTTTATTAAAGCCTATGACATATATGAATAATTCAGGTGAGTCAGTGATTCAAGTGATGAATTATTTTAAGATTGATGTCAGTGATTTATTGGTCATTTATGATGATATGGATATGCCAACTGGAAAATTACGTTTGAGAGAAAGTGGCAGTGCTGGTGGGCATAATGGTATGAAAAGTATTATTGCTCATGTGGGGACACAATCTTTTAAGCGTATTCGTGTAGGTATTGATAAACATCCTCGTATTAAAGTGATTGATTATGTATTAGGGCGTTTTACTAAAGAGGAACAACCTTTGATAGATGAAGGAATTGAAAATGCAGTAAAAGCTGTAGAAATGTTTTTAGATAAAGATTTTACAGCATCTATGAATGCTTTTAATTAGGGAGAAAAAAATGAAAAAGATTATACAGATTTTAAAAAATAATCCTGCATATCTTGCAATGAAAAATGGTAAAGGCAATATCGTAGTATCACAAGCTAGTGATGAGGCAATCCTCATTGCTAGCACTTTTCAAGTTAATCCAAAACCAATGCTTATTATTAAAGATAATCAATATCAGGCACAACTTTTATATCAAGAACTTAGACCACTTTTAAATAATAAAGTTCTATATTTTCCTAGTGATGAATCATTACGTATTGAAGCATTGGCTTATTCTAAAGAACTTATGGGAGAAAGAGTGAATACACTTGCTTCTCTATGTGAAGGAACTCCTTATGTTGTGATATGTCATACACATAGTTTAAGCCGATATGTGCCATCTGTTGAGTTATTTCAATCACATATGTTACATTTAAAAGTCGGTATGACAATTGAACCTGTTCTTTTACGTGAAAAATTGATTCAAAATGGTTATCAAAATATACAACGTGTGGATGAGCCATTCTTTTATTCAAAGCGTGGTGGAGTAATTGATGTTTATTCTATTCAATATGATAATCCTGTGCGTATTGAATTTTTTGATGATGAAATTGAAAGTATACGTTTTTATGATAAAAATAACCAAAGATCATTAGAGAAAGTTCAAGAAGTGACAATTTTACCTGCGACAGATATGTTATATGATAAAAATGAAATCAAGCATGTTATGGATGAAATTGATTATCTTCATGAACAAATGCCAGTAGATGAATATCGTGATCAATTAGATGAGGAGATTTCTATTGATAAAGAATCATTAAGAGCCTTTGATTACTCATCTCGCTTGTATCAATATTTAAGTCTTTTTAGTTCTTCGACTTTACTGATTGAGTATATGAATAATCCATTGATTGTCACTTCAAGCTATCATAAAGTAAAACAATCCATGGAACGTTATATTGAAGAAACATTTTTCTATGTTCATGAACTTCAGGGTATAGGAAAGATGTTAAAAGGGTTATCTTTATATACAGATATTGATTTTATTTTAGATAAGAAAGATATTGATTTCTTAGACTTTAGAGAAAGAGATAGCGATATTTCATTTTTAACAAGACATGTGGAATTGTCTTTATTAAACGAAAAACAATTGATCCAACAAATCAAAGACTATCTTGTTCAAAATAAAATCTTGATGTGTTTGGATAACCAACACCAAATTCAATTAATGATTGAATTATTAGAAAATAATCATATTCCTTATACAATGGTAGGAAATGAAGAAACAATTTATGATGATGTGAATATCTATTTAGGACAATTAAAAACAGGAATGGATTTTTATGAAGAAAAAGTTGTCTTATTAACAGAAAAAGAATTATTTAAAGTACCTTCGCAAAAGAAAAAAAGTTATGTAAAATATAAAGATGCAAAAGTCATAAATGATTATACAGAATTAAATGTTGGAGATTATGTTGTTCATGATACACATGGTATTGGACAATACATGGGTATTAAAACTTTAGAAGTCAAAGGTATGCATAAAGATTATTTGTATATTGCATATAAAGGAAATGATACACTTTATATTCCAGTAGAGAATTTCAAACTTGTGCGTAAGTATGCTTCTCGTGATGGAAAAGCACCTAAAATTCATGCATTGAATAGCACAGAATGGCAAAAAACAAAACAAAGAGTACGTAATAAGGTTGATGATTTGGCTGATAAATTAATTGCTTTATATGCAGCAAGGATGAAACAACCAGGTTTTGCATATCCAAAAGATGATGCAATGCAAATTCAATTTGAAGAATGTTTTGGCTATGAATTAACGCCAGATCAAGCAATTGCAGTGGAAGAAATTAAAGCTGATATGGAATTACCACGTCCAATGGATCGCTTGCTTTGTGGAGATGTTGGGTTTGGAAAAACAGAAGTTGCATTACGTGCATGTTTTAAAGCAATTGTTGCTAATAAGCAGGTAGCTTTCTTATGTCCAACAACAATTCTTTCATCGCAACATTATCAAACAATGATAAAACGTTTTGAAAATTTTCCAGTAAACATTGCTTTATTAAATCGTTTTACTTCTACAAAGAAAAGAAAACAAATCTTAAATGATTTAAAAGAAGGAAAGATTGACTTAATTGTAGGAACACATCGTATTTTATCTCAAGATGTTAAATTTAAAGATTTAGGTTTGTTATGTATTGATGAGGAACAACGTTTTGGTGTCAGACAAAAGGAAAAGATTAAAACACTTCGTGAAACAATAGATGTGTTGACTTTAACAGCAACACCAATCCCAAGAACTTTACAGATGTCATTGATGGGAATCAGAGGTTTATCTCAAATAGAAACACCACCTCTTAATCGTTTACCTGTACAAACATATGTTATGGAAAAGAATGAACAGTTGATCAAACAAGTTATCGAAAGAGAATTAGGGAGACATGGACAAGTTTTTTACTTGCATAATAGAACAGAAAATATTGAATCTGTGGCTAATAATCTTGCTCGTATTATTCCTCATGCAAGAATAGGGGTTGGTCATGGACAAATGACAAAAGAACAATTAGAAGATATCATGCAAGCTTTTGTGAATAAAGAATATGATGTTTTGGTTTGTACAACAATTATTGAAACAGGTATTGATATTCCTAATGCTAATACAATTATAATTGAAGATGCTGATAAATTTGGGCTATCACAACTTTACCAAATTAAAGGACGTGTAGGGCGTAGTGAACGTCTTGCCTATGCTTATTTACTTTATGCTAAGAATAAACAAATGACTGAAGAAGCTACAAAGCGTTTAAAAGCTATTAAAGAATTTGCTCAATTAGGTAGTGGATATAAAATAGCTATGCGTGATTTATCTATACGTGGTTCGGGCGATATTTTAGGTGGGGAACAAGCTGGATTTATTGATAGTGTTGGTTTTGATATGTATATGAAAATTTTACAAGATGTGATTGATGAAAAGACAGGTGAAAAGAAGGAACAAAAAGAAGTACCTGTGCAAAATATTAATGTTGATGGATATATACCAGAAAATTATGTAGAAAGTGATATAGAAAAATTGAATCTATATCAACGTGTTTATCAATCGCAACATTTATCTCAATTGAATTCAGTGGAACAAGAACTGAAAGATTTGTATGGAAAACTTCCAAGAGAAGTTTTAAATATTGTAGAGAAACGTAAGTATGAAATTTTATGTACAGAACCATTTATTGATCAAGTAAAGGAAATCGAGGGGAATATACATGTAATGTTAACCCCTGAATTCTCAGCTCAGGTATCTGGAGATACATTATTTGAACTTGTCAATCGTATATTTAAGAAACCATCGTTTAAGTATATGAAAAATGAAATTGTATTAATTTTACCTACCGAAGGTCATTGGTTACCTCTTGCAATAGAACTTCTTCATGAGTTAAAGAAAATGCAATAAGATGATGAAAACTATGATAAGGATATGTTTATCTTAATCATAGTTTTTTTGTATATTAAGGAAATGAGTTTTTCATTTATAGGATAGAATGATATAATAAGCAAAAAATGGGAAAGAAAAGGAGGCAAATACGGAATATACAAAAGAAGATTTAGTAGAAGCAAAAAGACAAATTGATTCTACATTACATAAGCTACGAAAAACAATAGAAACACTTCAATCAAAAGAAAATCCTCATAGATATAAATCACAAATCACTCTAGCAACAAGACGAGTTAAAGCTTTTGAAATTGCAAATTTTTTTATTGAGAAAGAAATAGAAAGAGAATTTTGAATAAATCTATGAATCTCATATTTGTAGATTTTTTTCATGACCTTGTAAGAAAATTGTAAGAATTGATTAATAAAGAGTTAAAGAACGAATCTTTTTCTATTGGTAAGATTGATATGTAAAGAAAATGAATTGAAGGAGTCGCCAATATGAGAAGAAAAAATAAATTATTATTAATAGCAATGGTTTTTATTTTTATGATTACTGTTAGAAGTGTTTGTGCAGAATTTAAAATGCTTATTAATGTTGAAGAAACAACTTTGACAGATTATCAAATAGATGAAGATCGTTTATTAAAAGAAAATCCCCGAATGAAAACAATCTTTGAAAATAAAGAAAAATACCCAGACATATTATTAGAAATGTTATCAAGAAATCCAGATATGATAGATTATGTATTAAAATACGAAGATAATAAAGGTAAGGTTTTTACGACGACTATTGATCGTGCTTTTAAAGGAAAGTATCCATTACTTTTATAATATGATACAAGATGGGGATATGGTATGTATGGCGATAATGTAATTGCGATTAATGGTTGTGGTCCTACATCAGTTGCAATGGTTGTTGCGGGATTAACTGGTAGAAATGATTTAACACCTTATAATATTGCTAAGTATGCTTATAATCATGGGTATTATCAAGATGGCACAGCTTGGTCTTTCTTTACTGAAGGTGTTAAGGAGTTCGGATTAATAGGTAAAGAAATTCCATTATCAAAATCGACTATGATGAATGAATTGAGTCAAGGGAAACCTATTATTTGTAGTATGAGAAAAGGTGATTTTACAACAACTGGTCATATCATTACGATTGTTGAAGTGAAGGATGGTAAATTTGTTATTAATGATCCTAACAGTAAAGCAAGAAGTCAAATGTTATGGGATTATGAAAGAATAGAGCCACAGATTAAGAATTTATGGTCTTTTGAAAAACAATAGAAGGAATTGTTGAGAATGAATATAGTTATAAAACCAAATCATTTATTAGATATATTCAAATTATATGGAATAGTATTGTACACTTTGTATTTGATTTTAATTATCAACATGATTATTATAGAATTGCTAATGTTATAGTGTTTCAAAAAGTTTAAAGTATTCAGTTTAATTATTTTGCTGATGATATATGTCATCCTTTAAATGAAGAAAGATGTGAGAGTCAGTTTGTTATTGAAGAAAATTGGAGAAGATATAAATTAACAAAAAAAGGTTTAGAAGTGTTTTTAAATATTTAATGTGGAAAACATTGTATAAATTATTGAAAATGATTATGCAGTGTTTTTTGAATAAATACTTGTATAAAACGTAAAATGAGAATGAATGACTATCTAAAATCTTATACTCTATAATATTTTTAGTCGTTATGGAAAGAAAGAATAAGTTAAAGCAAGAAAAAACTACTAGCATATAGCTAATAGTTAGATATTTAATAATAAAGAAATAAATATGAGATGCTTACAATTTTATAAATTTATGAAAAAATCTTATTTAATTATGACAATTGTTTGATGAAACATTTTCTTAAGACAAGAATAGAATTATAAATCCAATGGAATATATGATCATATAAATAAGTTATGATAGTACCTATAACATTACTGACAATACGCAAAATGATAGCTCCTTGTATACCGAATAATCCCACAGTAACAGCAAGTGCGCCAAAGCAATTAAAAGCAGTTTGCCAACCATAACTTGCGCTAACTCCTACACATAAACCACCAATAATCCCAACATAAGGTAAATATTGTGCTGGTAGAATAAACATCATCAGTGTAAAGATAACACATCCCATAACAACATATGGTGCTCTACGCAATGATTTAAAATGATGTTGTTCTTTATCAAAAGAAGTTAAAGATAGACAAGCAAAGCAAATCCACATTGTTCTTGGATAACCAAGGAATGTTCCAATACACATTGTTAATGCAATAAGTGTACATAATTGTAATTGCCATTTTGTTCTTTGATTATTTTGGAAAAATTCTTGGATAACATGTGAAAGTGTTTTGTCATGTTGTTTATGTCTATGTTGATGGAATACGATTGCAATAATCAAACATGTTCCAAACATCAAACCAAGACATCTTAATATATAGTCAGTACCTTGAACATCATTTCCCCAAAGTAAAATATATCCTAAAACAAAAGTATAATGATGAGCATAATCTACTTTATAACAAGATAAAATAATGATTGTAAGCAATGATAAACAATGAATAAGAAAACTAATAGGTAATGGAAACATATAAGAGAAATGTGGACTTATAGCTTCAATAAGAAAAATAATGAATAAAGAAAGATAGTTTTGATGAATATTATAATGAAAATCAACAAAGCGAATAGATAAAATCGCAAGTAAAATCATAACTCCTGCAACACTGTTTATAGGATGAAAAATCATTGAAAATAAAGAAACAAAAAGGAAACAAAAAGCTACACAAAGTATATCTTTTATTATTAATGCAAATGTATATTTTCTTTTTTCTTGAATAGTCTTTGAAGTGTCAATAAATTGTTTTAATGTTTTAACATTACATTGTAACATTTGATAAAAAATCATCTAATCATCCTTTCTTAATAGCGTATTAGCTTTTTTAGTTAATAATATAAATGTTTGAAAATCATCTTCTGATAATTCTCTTTTTAATGTATAAATAGGTTCTAAATAATAGCTATAAAATTGTTCTAAAGCGTTTCTTCCTTTAGTTGAAATAAGAATATAATAACTACGTTTATCCAAAGAATTTGGAACTTTATAAAGCATATCTTCATTTAATAAATGATCAATTAAACGGCTAATAAAAGCTTTACTGACTTTCATTTTTTTGCTTAATAAAAGAGGTGTAACTTGATCATAAATAACTAAAAGAGATAATAAATCAAGTTCATC
>Snoopy_p2__coassemble_782_pt1 | contig 20613 bp, 21 predicted proteins | sample Snoopy_p2__metabat2_low_PE_005 | metagenome-assembled genome bin Snoopy_p2 | reverse complement strand
ATACAGGAAAGCATAAATATAAAAAAGAGGCTAAAAAATGTCGGATAAAATTGATGATATGAAATACAAAATCATTGGTTAATCTGAAGATGGTATGATAAGACAATTATATTGAAATTTAGCTATTGGTTTAAACGAAGTTGACGGTTTAAAACCATCATGCTATTTTACAGATTCGGTTAAAGAAAATGTCAGAGGAAAATATACATATCAATAAGCCTGTAATCTTGTACGGGAACATTATAATTCTTTATCAAGAATTCATTTCAAATTATTCAAAGATATATTAGATACTGCAAGGCAATACAAAAATCAATATCTAGCAAAAGATGAACAAAATCTCAATGGTTTATCGGCTGTTTATGGAGATGATCATGATATTCAAGATGATTTAGAAGATATTATTGATGTAATGAAAAAACATAATCTTAGAAAATTGGATAAAGAAGATAAAGTTCAAAAGATAGCACATTTGACTTTTCAACTTTGGCAAGTGCATCCTTTCAGTAAGGGGAATACAAAAACTATATCAGTATTTATTGGTAAGTATTGAAGAAAACTTGGGTATAATGATTGCTTGATTAAATTTTTTGAAAAATGGATGTATAACGAAAATAATATATGAGATATTCGAGATACAGTTGTGAAAGAAGCTTTTATATATAGAAAAGAAGTACTGTATTTGGTTTGAGTGGATATGAGAACTTTAGGTATGGATAAAGATGAGTTAGAATATTTTATGTCGCTTGTCCTAGAAGGATTTTAAAAAAATGTTGGAACAATTGGAAAAAAGTTATTAAGAATAAAAAAGAAAAAATATGAATAATTATGGAAATATTTTGTATTTTAGTGTATGATAAGTATGTAAAAAAATGAAAAGGAGAAATGAAGAAATGGGATTAGTTTCAGCTAAAGAAATGCTTGATAAAGCAAAAGCAGGTCACTATGCTGTTGGTCAATTTAATATCAACAACTTAGAATGGACTAAATCAATTTTATTAACTGCAGAAGAATTAAAAGCACCAGTTATTTTAGGGGTTTCTGAAGGAGCTGCAAAATATATGACTGGATTTAAAACAGTTTCTGCAATGGTAAGTGCAATGGTTGATTCTTTAGGAATCACTGTACCAGTTGCATTACACTTAGATCATGGTAGCTATGATGGAGCAAAAGCTGCATTAGAAGCTGGGTTCTCATCAATTATGTTTGATGGTTCTCACTATGGAATTGAAGAAAATATTGAAAAAACAAAAGAAATGGTAGAATTATGCCATGCTAAAGGTGTATCAGTTGAAGCAGAAGTTGGTTCAATTGGTGGAGAAGAAGATGGTGTCGTAGGAGCTGGTGAAGTTGCTGATCCTAAAGAATGTAAAATGATTGCTGATTTAGGTGTAGACTTCTTAGCTGCTGGTATTGGAAATATCCATGGTAAATATCCAGAAAACTGGGCAGGATTAGATTTCAATGCATTAGATGCTATCCAACAAGAAACAGGAGCATTACCATTAGTATTACATGGTGGTACTGGAATTCCTGCTGAAATGATTAAAAAAGCAATTGAATTAGGAGTTTCAAAAATTAACGTTAATACTGAATGTCAATTATACTTCCAAGAAGCTACTCGTAAATATATTGAAGCTGGTAAAGATTTAGAAGGTAAAGGATTTGACCCACGTAAATTATTAGCTCCTGGTGCAGAAGCTATTAAAACTTGTGTTAAAGAAAAAATGGAATTATTCGGTTGTATCGGTAAAGCTTAATGATGCTTAAGGGGTTCTAAGGAACTCCTTTTTTGTTGGAAAATATCTTTTATTGCCGAGGCAATATTTGACAAAGTATTTGAAGCTCTTAATAAGAATTGATATAATGAATGAAAAAGGTGAGTGGAACTATGGATATTTATTATGAAGTTGTAGGCGAAGGATTTCCAATTATATGTTTACATGGAAATGGGGAAGATCATCATATTTTTGATGATTTAAAAGAACGCTTATCATTGACATATCAATTGATTTTAATTGATTCAAGATATCATGGGAAGTCAATATGTCAAGGTGAATTATCATATGAACAGATGGTTGAAGATGTGAAGAAGGTTGTAGATGAACTTCATATAACTGCTTATGATGTAATTGGATTTAGTGATGGTGCAATTGTTTCATTACTTTTAGGCATGCAAGATCAACGCTTGAAACATATTGTATCAATAGGAGCAAATACGAAACCTCAAATGATAAAACCGTTTTACCGATATACATTTCTTCTACAAAGAATTTTCTTATCTGTTTTTGCTTTGTATAATCCTCAAGCGAAAAAGCAATTGAAATTTTATCAACTCATGCTAAAAGAACCACATATTGAATATGATGATTTACAAAAAATCACAGCACCTACATTAGTTTTAGCTGGTGAAATGGATATGATTCAAGAAAAAGATACACAAATGATTGGTGAATCTATTAAATACAGTGTTGTAAAAATAATAAAAGGTGGTAATCATTTCTTATTAAGAGATTATTTTCTAAAAACATTTAAAGAAATAGAACTTTTTTTAGCTATTTGTCATAAGGAGGGATAGTCATGGTATGCTCAGTAAGAAATATCACAATTGGTGAAGGGAAACCTAAAATTTGTATACCTATTGTAGAAAACAATCAAGAAGATATGATTCAAAGTGCTATATCATTGCCAAAAGATATGTATGACTTGGTAGAAATCAGAATTGATTATTTTTTAAATCTTAAAGATGATGAAAAACGTTTAGAACTTCTTACTTCTTTAAGAGATGTTTTAGAATGTCCGATTCTTTTGACTTGCAGAACAAAACAAGAGGGTGGAGAGGTTGAGTTAACCGATGAAGAGTATATACATATATTAAAAACTGCTATAAATAGTCAATGTATAGATCTAATTGATATTGAATTATCAAGAACAAATCTAGTGCTTTATCAACTTATAGAATATGCTCACCAACATCATATTTTTGTAGTGGTATCAAAGCATGATTTTGAAAAAACACCTTCTCAATTAGAAATTCAAGAAACTTTAGAAAAAATGGAAATTATGGGTGGAGATATTTTAAAAGTAGCTTATATGCCACATAATAAACAAGATGTCTTAACGCTTATCAATATAACAATGTCATTATCGTCTAAACTTCATAAACCACTTGTGACTATATCTATGGGAGAATTAGGGAAGATTACAAGAGTTTGTGGAGAATTAATAGGTTCTTCTATAACATTTGCTAGTGCTAAAAAAGTGTCTGCACCAGGACAAATGAGTGCTTTACGTATACATATGTTATTGGAGGCGATACACCATGATTGATATGATCAAAGCGAAAAAAGCTTTTGCAAATTATGTAGCTCATTATGATGCTCATGTTCCCTCTATTAAACTAAAAATTGTGCATACTTATGAGGTAATAAAATGTAGTGATTATTTATGTGATCATCTAGGATTAAATGAAGAAGATAAACAACTTGCAGGGCTTATTGCTTTATTGCATGATATTGGACGTTTTGAACAATGGAAACAATATCAAAGTTTTGCAGATCATAAAACAGTAGATCATGCTTTGTTTTCAAGTGAATTATTATTTGAACAAGGGTTGATTAGAGAATTTGTTGAGGATAGACAATATGATATACTCATTAAGTATGCAATTGAACAACATAATAAATATCATATTGATGATGGTTTTGATGATAGAACATTATTATTTATTCATTTAATTAGAGATGCAGATAAGTTAGATAATTTTAGAGTGAAAGAAACAGAGAAGATTGAAGATATATTATTTGCGACTACTGAAGATGTTAATGCATCTTTGATTTCACCTCTTGTTTATGAACAAATGGCTCATCAAGAATTGGTTTATGCACCCAATCGCCAAACTTTATTAGATATGTGGTTATCTTATATTGCATTTATTTATGATTTACATTTTGATGTGAGTTTACATTATATTAAAGATCAACGATGGATCAGTCGTTCTTTTGATAGATTTGAGCCAATAGATCTAAAAACACATGAACAATATTTATTTTTAAAACAAAAAGCTTTTGAATATATAGAAAGGAAGATAAAAGATGAATCATAAAAAAACAAGAAAAATGGTTTTTATAGCCTTGTTAAGTGCTATTGCGGTTGTGTTGCATAGTGTTGAAACAATGTTACAGTTACCACTTCCTTTAGGAATGAAATTAGGACTAGCGAATATTATTTCTTTAGTTGCCATTGAACTTTATGGAGTTAAAGAAATGTTTATTGTCAATATTTTTAGAGTTATTATTTCAGGGTTGTTAACAGGGACAATTGGACAAATGCCTTTCTTTATTAGTTGTGGTGGGGTGTTTTTAAGTAGTTTAGCTTTGGCTTGGATAAAGAAGTTGACAGATTTACCAATGGTTTCAACTTCTATTGTAGCTGCTGTTTTCCATAATATTGGACAAGTTCTTGTTGTATCGTTTATTTATGATCAAATAGCCATCATGTCATATGTCTTTATCTTAATGGCTTCTTCTATTCCAACAGGTATTTTAACTGGAATGACAGCTATTCAAATATTAAAAAGAATCAATAAAAAACAGTTTCAAAAATAAAACAACCTGATTATTCAATCAAGTTGTTTTTATTTTTGAATACGTTCTTTAAGTATGAGAAAGAATAAAATGAGACCTATTCCTATAAGGAGATGTCCAATTCCGGAAATACCAGAAAGAGAAGCATCAAGACCACGTGTTAAATTCATTTCAGTAACTTGAGTGATTCCTCTTATAAAAAGCATAAGAGATGTTAAACAAACTCCTAAATTATAAAAAATCATAAAAGATTTGTATTTTTTTGATTCATGGATTTGAAAATGAGATATCAATAATGTCACTATAAGCATCATGATCATACCAAGTAAGAAAAGATGTGTATGAACAAGTGATAAGGTTGTAGAGCCTTTGAAGTCCATAAATTTAGTGAATTCACGATAAAATACGCCACCTAACATTGCAAATATTGCATATGTAAATGATAAATTGATTGTTTTTTTCATAAAATTCTCCTTTGATAACGTCTTTATTATAAAAGGGTTTTGTATAAAATACAAAGCATTTGCATAGTATTTTTGTTTTCAAATACTGTATTTCATGACGAAGGGAAGATTTGTTGATATAATGGGAGAAGGAGGATGTTATTATGGAAAAGTTTATTTTATCAATTGATCAAGGAACAACAAGTACAAGAGCAATTTTATTTGATAAGAAAGGTCAATTACGTTATGTGGCTCAAAGAGAGTTTACACAATATTTTCCTCATTCTGGTTGGGTAGAACATGATGCTAAGGAAATATGGCAATCTGTTATAGAAGTCGTTCAATCTTTATTTATTGAAAATAATATACAACCAACTCAAATTCAAGGAATTGGTATTACAAATCAAAGAGAAACAACTGTTGTATGGAATAAAAAAACAGGGGAACCTATTTATCATGCAATCGTATGGCAATCAAGACAATCACAGGAAATCTGTGATGATTTGATTGAGAAGGGATATAGTGAGTTTATTCAAGAGAAAACAGGGTTATTGATTAATCCTTATTTTAGTGCAAGTAAAATCAGATGGTTATTAGATCATGTTCAAGTGGAGAATGTAGAAGATTTATTATTTGGAACAATTGATACATGGCTTGTATGGAAAATGACAGGTGGAAAAGTGCATGTGACAGATTATACAAATGCTTCAAGAACATTGCTTTATAATATTCATGAGTTGAAATGGGATAATGAATTATTAGATTTGTTTCATATTCCTGCATCTATGTTACCAGAAGTCAAAGATTCCTCTTGTATTTATGGTTATAGTGATGAAACATTATTAACAGGATTACATTTTAAAGCACCAATTAGTGGAATTGCAGGCGACCAACAAGCATCTTTGTTTGGACAAACTTGTTTTAATATTGGTGATGTGAAAAATACATATGGAACAGGATGTTTTATGTTAATGAATACAGGTGATAAACCAATTACTTCTAAGCAAGGACTTTTAACAACTATTGCATGGGGAATAGACGGAAAGGTGACTTATGCTTTAGAAGGGTCTGTTTTCATTGGTGGTAGTGTGATGCAATGGTTAAGAGATGGATTAAAATTATTCGATCATGTCTCTGTGAGTGAATCTATGGCAACGTCATTAAAGGATAATGAAGGTGTTTATCTTGTTCCAGCATTTGTTGGATTAGGGACACCTTATTGGGATAATGATGTAAGAGGGACAATGTTTGGGCTTACTCGTGGAACAAAGAAGGAACATATTGTCCGTGCAGCATTAGAATCTATTGCTTATCAAAGCAAAGATGTGATTGAGACAATGAAAGGAGAATCTCATGTACAATTAGATCATTTATTTGTGGATGGTGGTGCTACTGGAAATCAATTCCTAATGCAATTTCAAAGTGATATTTTAAAAACTGATATTATGATTCCAAAAGTTAAAGAAACAACAGCCTTAGGTGCAGCTTATTTAGCAGGTTTAGCTGTTGGTTTTTGGAAAGATAAAGAAAGTATTAAATCTTTACATTCTATAGATAAAACTTATTATCCGATGATGAGTCAAGAAGATAGAAATAACAATTATCAAGGTTGGTTAAAAGCTGTAAAAGCAACAAGGGTGTTTAAATAACACCCGTTTTTTTATTTGATGATTGCTTTCTAGTATATTATAGGTTCAGATGAGTTGTATTTTTGTAATTGAATTCAATTTATTAAATTTTATTTCAAAATAATGAAATGTCTTTAGTTTAAGTTATCTCAAAATTTACAATAAGTGAATTAATAAGCAAAAGTAGTTAATGAAAGGTAGTTTTGATAAAGTATGTTGAAAATTCTACTTTTTTCATTATAATAAACTTATCGAAAGAAGGGGAATTTATGGGAATTGTTGTTATTGGAGCTATTTTTGTGGATATTAAAGGTTTTCCACATACAAATTATATACCGGATGGAAGAAATTCAGGTTCTATTAAATACATACATGGTGGTGTAAGTAGAAATGTTGCGGAAGATATTGCAAATATTGAATTAAGACCAACATTTGTATCTATTGTTGATGATAGTGCATTGGGTGAAGATGTTGTAAGAAAATTAAAGCGTCATAAAGTGAATACAGATTATATTCAAACAATACCTGAAGGTATGGGAACTTGGTTAGCTGTTTTTGATGAAAAAGGAGATCTAGCTGGTTCTATTTCTCAAAGACCAAATCTTTTACCTATCTTAGATTTATTAGAAGAAAAAGGTGAAGAGATTTTTAAAGATTGTGATGCGATTGTTTTAGAAGCTGATATTGATACAGTGATTGTAAAAAAAGTCTTTGGATATGCAAAGAAATATAATAAGAAAATCTTTGGTGTTATTTCAAATATGGCAATTGCGGTAGAAAGACGTGATTTCTTAAAAGAATTTGATTGCTTAGTATGTAATGAAATTGAAGCAGGACAATTCTTTGCAGAAAATTATTCAAAAACAAGTGCTAAAGAATTAGCCAAGATTATCCAACAAAAGGTTATTGCAGGACAAATGAAGTCTATGGTCGTGACTATGGGTGGTAAAGGAAGCGTATATGCAGATGCAAATGGGAATTCAGGTTTCTGTCCAGCGAAAAAAGTTCATGTTAAAGATACAACAGGGGCAGGAGATGCTTTCTTTGCAGGATTGGTTGTTGGTTTAACATATGGAAAATCATTAGAAGAAGCAACAGCTATTGGTACACAATTAGCAGCAAGTGTTGTGACATCTTCAGAAAATGTATGTCCACGTTTCTTACCTAGAGAATTTGGTATTGATAGAGATGTTGATTAAGGTTTGTATTAAATACAAGCCTTTTTACGTTTATATCGATAATAATAAGCAAAAATGCTAAAAATTTTCGGCACATTGTTAACTTTTGTAAATCAAGAAAGCGTTTTGAGTGTAGAGAAAATAATGTATAAAAAGTCTTTTGAGGTTGTTTTAAAAATGATATGATAAAAGTATAAAATGATTCTTTGATAATCTTAAGGAGATGGGAGTTATGAGTAAAAAACTATTTTGTATTATTGGACCTTCTGGTTCAGGGAAATCCACATATGTACAATATGCAAAACAACAATTAAATTATGGAGAAATTATTTCTACCACAACACGTCCACCACGTGTGAATGAAGTTGAAGGTAAAGATTATCACTTTGTAACAAGACAAGAGTTTGAACATATTCAAATGATAGAAATTGATGAATATTCAGGAAATCTTTATGGAACAGCTAAGAAGGATTTAGATAATGCTTATATACAAAGTGACTATGCATTTATGGTCGTTACTTATGAGGGTGCACAAAGTTTTAAAAAACTATTCAAAGAATTAGATTTAGATATTGAAGTTGTAACTATCTTTGTGCATACACCTATTGAAGAATTAAAAAAGCGTATGATAAAACGTGGTGATGATATGGATAAAGTCAAAGAACGTATTGATAATATTAAGAAAAGAAATGAATATGGGAATATGGAAAAAGTGGATTATGTATTTGATGCTAATATTCATCTTTCTGTAGAAGAAGTGTGTCAAGCCTTTGTGAGTTTAATAAAATCTATTGAAAAATAGGCTTTTTTAGTTGTAGAAGAGAGAATATCGTATACAAAAAGTGGTATGTCTGAAAACATACCATATGATATCTTATGATAATTTCTTTTGAACAATACTTATAAGTTCATCAGCGTTGTATTGTTGATTACGAGGGTTATCTATATGGAAATCACGTTCCCATTGTTTAATGTGATAATCTATATATTTTGAAAGTTCATAAATATCTTCTTTTTGTTTAAATAAAGAAATTAAATGAATAGGATCATTGATAGTGATATTTTGACTTTGAATAACTTCAAATATAGAACATATATCTTTAAGACTGTTTTTATTAAGATAAGTGCTTTCATAGTATAATGTTTGATCATTTGTTTGAATATTCATATCAATATGATAATGATATGATAAACCAATACGATTACTGAATGATGCAAAAAATCCCCCTGTCAACATACCAAAAGATTGTTGATTATAAGTTCTTGAACATAGAGAAAGAGTTATAGATTTCACATCATCCATTGAAATAGTACCATGAGATCCAATGATTTCTTCTTTTGAAAATAAGAGAGGATTTTGATGAGATGTTGTTTGATAAGCAAAATAACATTGTGTTCTATAGTTTGAATTTTGAATGGTTTTGAGTTGATTATTTAAAAGTTCTAGTTGAGATTTTAAGTTGTCTATTTTATCTTGGAGAAGTATTTTTTGGCTTTGCAAACATTCTTCAATAGTGATTTCGTTTGAAAATAATAGTTTGATTTGAGAAATAGAAATCCCCATTTTACGATATTCTTGGATAAGTAAAACTGTTTCTAAATCTTTTTGATTATAATTGCGATATCCATTATCTTCTTTGTTTGGGTGTAGTAATCCTTCGTTTTCATAGAAACGTAAAGTTTCTCTAGTGAGTGTTGATTTCTTAGAAAATTCATTTGTTTTCATACTTCATTCCTTCTTTCTATAATCATCATAAACTATGTACTTACTACCGAGTCAAGAAAAATATAAAAAGATAATCACATTTGACCATCTTGATGTTTAAAAGTCCATTTTTCTTTTTTTATACCATAGAAAATACCAGTAATATCGGCTAATAACCATCCGATAGGAATAGCCCACCAAATGGCAATAGTTCCCAAGTGAGGAGCAAGCAAGTACGCTAAAGCAACCCTTGTTCCTAAAGAAATAACTGTTAAAATAACAGAAATACTAGGTTTTCCAACACCACGATAATAACCATAGAGTAAAAATAAACATCCGATTCCTAAATAACACATTCCCTCTATTCTTAAATATTGTATACCTTGTTCAATAATTTGAAATTCACTAGGATCAATAAAAATATACATTAATTCCTTTGCAAAGACATATACTCCAAAAGAAATGAATAAACAAAAGATTGTAGAAATAATTATTGCGGATTTTAAAACTTTTTGAATACGATCTTGTTGGTTTGCTCCTTTATTTTGAGCAATAAATGTTGAAAAAGCATTACCAAAGTCTTGAACTGGCATATAAGCAAAAGAATCTATTTTTACAGCTGCTGCAAAGGCAGACATTGTAATGACTCCGAAACTATTGACTAATCCTTGTATCATTAAGATACCAAAGTTCATGACAGATTGTTGAATACAAGTGAGTAATGAATAATCTTTGATTTTCTTAAAAATATCTCTATCAAAATAAATATCATTACGAGAAGGAAGTATATCTTTTTGCGTAAAGAAAGTATAAAACATAATTCCAAATCCACTGACTGCTTGAGCAATGATTGTTGCAAGAGCTGCACCATCAACGCCCATATTTAATGATAATATAAAATAAATATCTAAAATAATATTGATGATGGTAGAGATAGCAAGAAAGAGAAGGGGGATTTTTGAATTTCCAATAGCTCTTAAAAGAGAAGCAAAATAATTATACAGAAATGTAAAAAAGAAACCTATAAAAATAATCCATAAGTATTGATATGTTTGATTATATATATCATGAGGAATATTCATAAAAGTTAAGATAGGATCAATACATAGAAGGCATAATATTTCAATGATAAGACTCAACAATGCAATAGCAACAAAAGAAATCACAAAAGAGTTCTTCATTTGTGGTATTTTCTTAGCACCATAAAGCATAGAAAAAAGAATACCGCTTCCCATACATAATCCTAAGATAACTGATGTTAAAAATGTCATTAATGTAAAAGAAGAACCTATAGCTGCTAAAGCTTCAGATCCAATATAATGTCCAACAATAAATGTATCTGTAATATTATAAAATTGTTGCAATAAGTTACCAAGTATCATTGGTAAAGAAAAGAGTATCAATGATTTGGTCACTGATCCTTTTAATAATTGTGTATTCATATTTTCACCTCATTAAATTATATAATAGACAATCTGATAAATATGGTCAATCTTTAAAAAGAAGATGTATTCATTATTTGCAAATTTTGAAAATAGAAATGTTTGTTTGTATCTTTGTCTATAATGAGTTTAGGTGTATAATAAAAAGGAAATGGAGGAATTAAGAAATGGGTTTTAGAGAAGATTTTTTATGGGGTGGAGCGATTGCTGCCCATCAAGCTGAAGGAGCTTGGGATGTAGGCGGAAAAGGTGTGAGTGCTGCTGATGTCATGACTGCTGGTAATAATGTCACAAAAGAACCTAGACGTATTACTGATGGTGTGATTGAAGGTGAGGATTATCCTAACCATGTAGGTATTGATTTCTATCATCATTATAAAGAAGATTTGGCTTTAATGAAAGAAATGGGATTTAAAGCATTTAGAACATCTATTGCTTGGACAAGAATTTATCCAAATGGTGATGATGCAACTCCTAATGAAGAAGGATTAAAATTCTATGATGAAATGTTTGATGAAATGCATAGATTAGGTATTGAACCTGTGATTACTTTATCCCACTTTGAAATGCCTTATCATCTAGCAACTGAATATAATGGTTTTATGGATCGTAGATGTATTGATTTCTTTGTAAGATTTGCAAAAACTTGTTTTGAAAGATATAAAGGAAAAGTTAAATATTGGATGACTTTTAATGAAATCAATAACCAAGCTGAGTTCCATGAAATGGGAGCACATCACTTATTCCAAGAAGGTTGTGTACTTGTTAAAGATGGTGATGATATTGAAGCTATGATGTATGAATCTGCACATAATGAATTAGTAGCGAGTGCATTAGCTGTCAAGGCTTGTCATGAAATTGATCCTGATGCTAAAGTTGGATGTATGATTGGTATGAATGCTGTTTATCCTGCTTCAGCTAATCCTGATGATATTATGAATGCTATGCAAGCTATGCATCAAAAATATTATTATGTTGAAGTGCATGCAAGAGGACATTATCCAAATCATATGTTAAAGAAATTTGAAAGAAAAGGATATGACTTTATTACTGAAGAAGATAAGAAAATTTTAGAAGAAGGTAAAGTGGATTATATTGGATTCTCTTATTATATGTCTTATGCAACAAAATATACTGAAAGATTTGGAAAGACATATGATTTCTCAGAAGAAGATTATGTAAGAAATACATACTTAAAAGCATCTGATTGGGGATGGCAAATTGATCCAACTGGACTTAGATGGTGTTTAAACTGGTTCCATGATCGTTTTGAACTTCCAATGATGATTGTTGAAAATGGATTTGGTGCTTATGATAAGATTGAAGAAGATGGTATGATTCATGATGACTATCGTATTGATTACTTAAAAGCACATATTGAAGCAATGAGAGATGCAGTGAATTATGATGGTGTGGATTTATTAGGTTATACAATGTGGGCACCTATTGATATTGTTTCTGCTTCTACTGGTGAATATGATAAACGATATGGTTTCATTTATGTGAATTATAATAATGATCATGAAGGTGATTTCTCTCGTAGTAAAAAGAAATCATTTGATTGGTATAAACACGTTATTGAAACAAATGGTGAAGAATTATAAAACAAGGGCGTTTGCTCTTGTTTTTCTATGCCTAAAAGTACGAAAGAATTGTTAGAATGAATTTTGTTAAGCTAATTTGTGATATAATAAAAGACCCTCATTATTGAGTGGAGGTGAACTTATGCCTCAGGTTTTGAGCACCGACAGCTTTAACATGGGAGAACATGGCTGAGTATTTTTTATTATATATAAATCCCGCTTATGGTATAACATAAATGAATGTGGTGTAAATAAAAAATAATTATGTTTCAAAATGGATAAAAATCATTTACAATAACAATGGTGATCTTATGGAACAGTTATTACAAGAAATAATCAATCAAATCAAAGATAAAGAAACATGTCTTATAGCGATAGATGGAAGATGTGCAAGTGGAAAAACAACATTAGCTTTTCAACTTCAAGAATATCTTAATTGTGATGTCATACATATAGATGATTTCTTCATGCCTATTCAAAAACGAAGTGAAAACTTTATGAACATCATTGGTGGAAATATAGAACAGGATCGTTTTATAAAAGAAATCATCTATCCTTTACAAAAACACGAAAAGATAGTATACAAAAAATTTGATTGTCAAAGACAATCCTACATAGATCAAATTGAAATTTTAAATTCAAAGATTATCATAGTTGAGGGAACTTATAGTTTTCTTTTAGTTCAAGGTATGATAGATATTTCAATTTTTTTGACAATTGATTCTACTTTACAAAAAGAAAGAATTATTAAAAGAAATGGAGAAGAAAGATGGAAAAACTTTGAAGATACATGGATCCCTTTAGAAGAAAGATATTTTGAAACATTAAATTTATCAAAAGATTGTATAGTTAAAAATATATAGTTTATAGAACTGTTGATGCAGTTCTTTTTTCTTTGAATAAATGTCATTAATTCTTAAAAAAATAAATTGGATCTATACGAACAAAGGGATGCAATAATGGTGCCTTGCTCACAAATGATTGTCGATAGATATATAAAGAAATTAGAATTGAAATTAAAGAGTTTATTGTAAAAGGGAGGAATAGTGTATGACTAAATATAATACAGGTGATAAAGTGAACGGATATACTTTCGTTAAAGAGTATCCTCACTTCAATCTTTGGAAACGTAATTCTAGCGGAATCAAAGAATGCTTTCGTAAGAATGAATTACCAAAACAAACAAAAGTAGAGGAAGACTGAGCATGAACAAACTAGATACATATGAAAAAGTTGAAAACTATTTAAAAAAGTATCAAAGCCTTAGCTACGACATTATCTTGTATGAGAACAAGATGGGTGGCCTTAAGGCTATTTCCTATTCTCAAGAAGAAAAAGGCACAGCACAAGATGATATGATGCTTGTGTACATGGAAAAGATTGAGAACTGCAGGGAACAGCAAAAAGAAATAGAAAAGTTTATTTAAAAAAATTTTTGTTGGTGCTGATAAGGTTATGATTTATGGTAAGTATGTAGAAGATAAGAATTATACTGAAATAGGTAGAGTTGTTCATTTTTCTTCTATGCATGTTAAAAGACTTATCAAAAAAGCTATATATAAATATCTTGCTAAATAATTTTTCTAAAAGATACTTGATGTATCTTTTTTTTGACCTATGATAGAATAAAGAAGCCCGATAGGGCGGAGGTGCATTTATGCCTCATGAAAACAAAATCGTCTTTATGGCGTCAGAACGTGTGTTACGCTTTCACTTCTTAATTCATGGATTACACAAAAATCTTAGAGTTGATCATCATTTTGATGATTATCAAAGAATTAAAGAAATAACGTGATATAAGTCGTAGCACACGAAAAAAAGAGAGGATTGCCGTCCTCTCTTTTCTGTTAAATGCTGCATTACGCAGTCACTTCTTAATTCATTTATAGTATATCATAAAAAAAAGTTATGTAAACTGAAAAGATGTTAAAAATGTTAAACATATTAATCGCTAGGTATGATATTATTATACTGTCAAAGAACATAGGAAAAACCCAATTCTACATGACATAATGATTTTTTACTCATACCTTTTATAACTTTGAAGAAAGAGCAAGATAGGAGAGATAGAAATGAAAAAGTCAATTGAATAATCACTCTACAATATGTTATATTAATTATGTCGATAAGACATATTAACTTTTAAAGCCTTACAGAAGTGGGGCTTTTTTTGTTACCAACCGAGCACTTTTTTATACATATCAATACCTATTAAATCTTGATATATCTTCGTTTTGATAAAAAATTTTTTTCAATAAGTGAAAAATATATGCAAAACATTGTTTTTTGTTTATACTATAGGTAGATAAAAAGGAGGAAATTTTAACATGGAGAAGAAGCCTGTAAAAATTGTAACAATTGGTGGAGGAAGTAGTTATACTCCAGAATTAATGGAAGGATTTATCAAGAGATATGAAGAACTTCCAATTAAAGAAATGTGGTTAGTAGACATCGAAGACGGTAAAGAAAAAATGGAAATTGTTGGAGCTATGGCTCAACGTATGTGGGATGCATCTCCTTATGATGTAAAAGTTCATATGACATTAGATCGTAGAGAAGCTTTACCAGATGCTGACTTCGTTACTACACAATTTAGAGTTGGGTTATTAAATGCCCGTATTAAAGATGAAAGAATTCCATTCTCTTATGGAATGTTAGGACAAGAAACAAATGGTGCTGGTGGAATCTTTAAAGCATTTAGAACAATTCCAGTTATCTTAGATATCGTTAAAGATATGAAAGAATTATGTCCAGATGCTTGGTTAGTTAACTTTACAAATCCAAGTGGAATGGTCACTGAAGCTGTTATGAAATATGGGAAATGGGATAAAGTTATTGGGTTATGTAACGTACCAGTTGGTGCTATGATGAAAGAACCTGAAACTATTGGAACAACTTTAGATCAATTGGTTTATAAATTTGCTGGATTAAACCATTTCCATTGGCATAAAGTTTATGATTTACATGGTCATGAAGTTACACAAAAAATTATTGATGCTATGTATGAAGGAAAAGATGGAGGAATTCCTGCAAACATTCATGATATTCCATTCTTTAAAGAACAATTAGATACTATGAAAATGATTCCTTGTGGATACCATAGATATTACTATCGTCAACAAGAAATGTTAGCTCATGGTTTAGAAGAATACAACACAATTGGAACTCGTGGACAACAAGTTCAACAAACAGAACATGAATTATTTGAATTATATAAAGATCCTAACTTAGATCATAAACCAGAACAATTAGCTAAACGTGGTGGAGCACACTATTCAGATGCAGCTTGTGAAACAATTGCATCTATCTATTCAAATGCAAATAGACATATCGTTGTTACTACTAAAAACAATGGTGCAATTCCTGATTTACCAACTGATTGTGCAGTAGAAGTTTCTGCATATATTGGAGCTACTGGTGCAAAAGCTATGGCATTTGGATCATTACAACCAGCAGAAAGAGGTTGGTTACAATGCATGAAAAATATGGAAATGTGTGTAGAAGAAGCAGCTGTTACTGGTGATTATGGTAAAGCTTTACAAGCATTTATCTTAAATCCACAAATTCCAGCTGGAGAAAATGCAAAGAGAGTATTAGATGAATTATTATTAGCACATAAGAAATACTTACCACAATTTGCTGAAAAGATTGCTGAATTAGAAGCAGCTGGTGTCACTATCAAAGATGATGTTGCTAGAGAATTAACTGAAAAAGGTTTATAATTTGAAAGATGAAGGGCAATGTTTACAATTGTAAGCATTGTCTTTTTTTGCTTTTTTCTTGTTTTCAATTGTATAAACTGTGTTATAATGAACTATATATGTAAAAGAGGGGTTTTTATGTTTATTAAAGAAATCTTAGAAGCAACTAAAGGACAATTATTAAGTGGAGATATCAATCAAGATATTCATGGTTTTACGCAGGATACAAGACAAATTCAACAAGGTGATATGTATATTCCTTTAAAAGGTGAAAAAGCTGATGGACATGATTATATTGAACAAGCTTTTTTAATGGGAGCATCTTCTATCTTAACAGAAAAAGAAGTCAATTATTCTGATAAAAATGTTATTCTTGTAAAAGATACTTTCAAAGCTATGAGTGACATGGCAAGTTATTTAAGACAACATCGACCAGTGAAAGTTGTTGGTATTACTGGAAGTGTAGGAAAAACGAGCACAAAAGATATGATTTATTCAGTTGTATCTACTCAGTATAAAACACTGAAAACATTAGGAAACTATAACAATCATATTGGATTACCATTGACAATATTAAGACATCAAGATGAAGAGGTGATGATTCTTGAAATGGGTATGAATCATTTGGGTGAAATTCGTCATTTAACTCATATCGCGTGTCCTGATGTTTGTGCAATTACAAATGTAGGAACAGCACATATTGGAGAACTAGGATCACGTGAAAATATTTTAAAGGCAAAGATGGAAATTGTAGAAGGTTTCCAAGATAAAGGAACTCTTGTGATTAATGATGATAATGATATGTTGCATACTGTAAGTAGTAAGGAATATACGCTTGTTCGTATCGGTCAAAATGATGGTTGTGATTTAAAAGCTTATCATGTGGATTTAAGGTTAGAAGAATCTTATTTTGATGTAGATTATCAAGGTCAAATATATCATGTTCATGTGCCTGTTTCTGGTGAACATTTTGTTTATAATGCTTTGATTGCGATTGCAGTAGGTTTGACGTTAGGTATTGATATGGATGATTGTATACAAGGTGTTGAAAATTTTGAACTGACAAAGAATCGTATGGATATTGTGACTTTAAAAGATGATATTAAAATTATTGATGGAACATATAATGCAAATCTTGATTCTATGAAATCAAGTTTAAATGTCCTTGCACAATATAAAACAAGAAAAATTGCTGTTTTAGCAGATATGTTAGAACTCGGTGATTATGAACAATCTTTACATGAAGAAGTTGGGCAACATGTTACTGATAAAAATATTGATGAATTGTTATGTGTTGGGAAGGCAAGTTCATATATTGTTCAAAAAGCAAAAGAATTAGGTATGAGTCATGCTTATCATTTTGAGAATAACCAAGATTTAATGGCTTATTTAGATGAGTTATTGGAAGAGAAAGATGTTGTTTTGATAAAAGGTTCAAATGGTATGCATCTAAAAGAATTGGTTGAACATTTAAAGGAGAGATTATCGTGAAGAAGTTATTGATTTTATGTGGTGGACAATCTAGCGAACACATTGTTTCAAGAATGTCATGCACATCTGTATTAAAGAATATTCATAGAGATTTATATGATATTACTTTGTCAGGTATTGATAAAGATGGAACTTGGTATATTTTAGATCAAAATCAAGAAGATCTAGCAAAAGACACATGGTTAAATAATGCTCAAAAGGTGAACGATACTTTTGAATTGGTTCAATCACATGATGTTGTTTTTCCAGTGTTACATGGAAAATATGGTGAAGATGGAACAATTCAAGGAATGTTAGAAATGGCACAAGTACCATATGTTGGATGTCGTGTGTTAGGTTCGAGTGTATCTATGGATAAGATTTATACAAAGAAAATCTTAGATACAGTTGGGATTCCTCAAGTGAAATCTTTATATGTGAAAAAGAGATATGATGGAAAGTTGGTTCTTGTGAATCAAACATTTGATGAAACAGAAGATATTTTGCCTATTGTGAAGGAAAAAATTGGTTTTCCTATATTTATGAAAGCCAGTCGTTCTGGATCGAGTATGGGATGTTATCGTGTGGATAAAGAGGAAGATTTTTATAAAAAATTAGAAGAAGCTTCGCAATATGATACACATATTGTGATTGAAGAATGTATTGATTGTATTGAACTTGAAACAGCTGTTTTAGGGAATGATGATCCTGTTGTTTCTCGTGTAGGTCAAATTATGCCACATGGGGAATTCTATACATTTGAATCTAAGTATGAAGATGAAGAAAGTAAGACTTGTATTCCAGCTCTTGTGAATGAAAAGATTCAAGAAGAAATAAGAGAATATGCTTTGAAAGTTTTTAAAGCGATTGATGGACATGGGTTATCTCGTGTGGATTTCTTTTTAGATAAGAAAACAAATAAGGTTTATTTAAATGAAATTAATACAATGCCTGGTTTTACAAAGATTTCTATGTACCCTCAATTGATGGCGGATTTTGGTATTGCTTATCCTGATTTGATTGACCGTTTAATTGATTTAGCATTTGAAAGATAGCGTGAGGCTATCTTTCATAGCGATTGGAGGTTTTGTTGTGTTTAAAAAGACATTAAGAAATATCGTAGGTATTTTGATTGGTAATACAATATATGCATTAGCTGTTTTATTGTTTATTGTGCCTAATAGTTTAATTACAGGTGGATCTACTGGTTTAGCCATTGCAGCGAATCATGCGTTTTCTTTACCTATTACAGCATTTGTATCAATATTTAATTTAGGAATGTTTGTTGTGGGATTTTTGGTATTAGGGAAAACTTTTGCTTTAACGACATTGATTAGTACATTTTATTATCCATTTATATTAAGTATATTTGAAAAAACAATTGGATATACACAAATAACAAGTGATCCACTCCTTGCAGCATTAGTAGGTGGTGTGATGATTGGTAGTGCAATAGGTATAGTCATTAAATGTAATGCATCTACTGGTGGAATGGATATTCCACCACTCGTAATCAATAAGAAATTGGGTATTCCAGTATCTGTTTCTATGTATGTTTTTGATTTTATAATCTTATTAATGCAAGTATTTTATACAAATCAAGAGATGGTTTTATATGGTTTGGTGTTAGTATGTACATATACGCTTGTTTTAGATAAAGTTTTGATGATAGGTCAATCTCAAACAGAAGTGATGATTGTTTCGCAAGAATATGAAAAAATTAATGAAGCCATTATCCAAAAGTTAGATAGGGGAACAACGATGTTAAAATCAGTAACAGGATATATGAAAAATGAATATCCTGTGATTATGACAGTGGTTTCTCATCGTGAGTTACCTAAATTAAATGAATTGGTTTTAAGTATGGATGAACATGCTTTTATGATTGTGAGTAGAGTTAATGAGGTTAAAGGTAGAGGTTTTACGTTTAAAAAAGAATATATAAAATCATAAGGAGGAATGAAAAATGAGTCAAGATTGTTCACATAATTGTGAAACATGTCAAGAAGATTGTGATGAAAGAAGTTTTTTAGCACCAATGAATAAGCATTCACATATTAAAAAAGTGATTGGTATTGTGAGTGGCAAAGGTGGTGTTGGGAAGTCATCAGTGACATCTTTATTGGCTGTATTGAAACAAAGAGAAGGACATCAGGTTGCTATTTTAGATGGTGATATTACAGGACCTTCTATTGGGAAAGTTTTTGGTGTAGATCAAACACAAATTTATTCTAATGGAGAAGAAATCTTTCCGGCAAAAACAGATTATGGTATGAAAATCATGTCTACTAACCTTTTATTAGAACATGATGAAGATCCAGTTGTTTGGAGAGGACCGATTTTAGCAAGTATGATTAAGCAATTCTGGAGTGATGTACGTTGGGGTGATGTAGATTATATGTTTGTGGATATGCCTCCAGGTACAGGTGATGTGCCACTAACAATATTTCAATCTTTACCAATAGATGGAATTGTGATTGTCACTAGTCCTCAAGAATTGGTCAGTATGATTGTTGGTAAGGCTGTTAATATGGCTAAACAAATGAATGTTCCTATTTTAGGGATGATAGAAAATATGAGTTATGTTTCATGCCCTGATTGTGGTAAAAAGATTTATGTTTTTGGTGAAAGTCATATTGATGAAGTTGCAAAGAAATATGATGTACCTGTTTTAGGACAATTTCCATTGGATAGTGATTTAACACGTTTATCTGATTTGGGAATGGTTGAGGATTATGGATCAGATTGGTTAGATGAGTTTGCTAAGGTTGTTAGAGATATTTAGGTCAATAAAAAACACACTTCAGTGATAATGAAGTGTGTTTTATTGTCTTTAGACTTTAGTCAGTTGAACACATGAAATGTGTGAAACAAAAA
>Snoopy_p2__coassemble_707_pt1 | contig 22092 bp, 25 predicted proteins | sample Snoopy_p2__metabat2_low_PE_005 | metagenome-assembled genome bin Snoopy_p2 | reverse complement strand
GTATAAAATTGAATCCCTAACAAACGGCCTTTTGCAAGCAATGCACCACGTTGTTTGATATGATAACGAAAATCTTCTTTCAAATCATCATTTAAAATCACAAGAGCCTCTCCAAATAACGCTCCCATCTTTGTACCACCAATATAAAAAGCATCTGTATAACAAGCAATTTCTTCTAAACTTGGTGCATCCTCTAAAACAAGCGCACTACCTAAACGTGCTCCATCCAAAAATAAATAAAGCCCTTGTGAATGAACATAATTATATAATGCTTTTAATTCTTCTTTTGTATAATATGTTCCTAATTCAGTTGTTTGAGAAATATAAACCATACATGGTTGAACCATATGTTCATCACGATGTCTCTTTAAGATATCTTCAACCATATCAATAGTTACTTTTCCATCTTGATGAGGCTTTACCAAAACTTTATGCCCAGTTGCTTCTACAGCCCCTGTTTCATGGACATTGATATGCCCTTCATCACAAGCAATAACCGCCTGATAACTTTTTAATACAGATGCAATAAACAAAAGATTTGTTTGTGTTCCACCAACCAAGAAATGAATATCAGCATCTCTTTTCATTTTTTCTACAATTACATCTTTAGCCTTTAAACAATACTCATCAAGACCATAACCAACTGTCTGAATATCATTTGTTTTCACAAGAGCAGCTAATACCTCCGGATGTGCTCCTTCACTATAATCATTTAAAAAACTATACATACAAGCCCTCCTTACCTACTGCTTATATAATAAACCATAACGTAAATAAATCGTATTCAAAACATTTAAGAAATTGATAGTCCCTTGTATAGAAGACTCACTATAATCACTTTCAATACCTTGTATACGATAAATATGATCAATATCATCATTTGTATATGTTTGATTCATTGTAATCATAATAATACGTGGATTATTCTCTTTAATCTTTTGAATTAACGTATCAATAAGTTGAGGACGTGCCCTTACAGTCACAATAATAACCAAACTTTCATCATTTATCATATCTAATCTTTGAATTTCATCTCCTCTTTCAATAAAAGCATAGACGAATTTCTTTAATTTCAACATCTTCATTTGAAAATCATTAGAAATAATCTTATTAAATTGATATCCAATCATATGAACTTTTTGAGCCTTATAAATCATATCACATATCTGATCAATATCATGAATATTTAAAGAATGTTGTCCTAATCTTAAAGATTGAATTGTTTCATTATAAACTTTATCAATTAAATATTGCGGTTCTTTTAATATTTCTTGACGTTCTTCTTCACTAAAATGAATTTCATTTTTTGAGGTCTCCAAAGCGTTTGCCATATTCAACTTAAAATTCGCAAAACTCCCACAATTTAAATCTTTACAAAAACGTGAAATAGTAGCTGGAGAAGTATAACAAAGTGCTGCTAAATCATTGATACTAATTGTAGGGATACGATCAAGATGAGTTAATATTGTATGAGCGATTGTATAATACATATCTTGAGAAGAAGATACATTTACATAAGACATTAATGTAATTAAAATATCAACTTCATTATATTCTCTAAAATCATTCATTATGACTCCCTCCCAAATACTGTTGACGTCCAATTTCATAAAGATCATTCCCATAAGCATCACAAATAACAGTTAAAGGAAAGTCTTTGACAACCAATCGACGAATAGCTTCTGGCCCCAAATCCTCAAAAGCAATGATTTCACACGACTCAACACATTGACCAATATAAGCTCCTGCACCGCCAATAGCCCCAAAATAAACACCTTGATGATTCTGAATAGCTTGTTTAACATCTTGATTACGATAACCTTTACCAATCATTCCTCTTAATCCTAACGTCAACAAGGTTGGAGCATAAGCATCCATACGTCCAGAAGTTGTAGGACCACCACTCCCAAAGACTTGCCCTGGTTTTGAAGGGGTTGGACCTACATAATATATGATTTGATCTTTCACATCAAACGGCAATTCTTTGCCTTGTTTTAAAAGTTCTACTAATCGTTTATGAGCAGCATCTCTGCCAGTATAAATGACTCCACTCAATAAAACTTGATCCCCCGCATGAAGTTGTAATGCATCTTCTACACAAAAAGGTGTTGTAATATGTTTGATCATAAGATAACCTCCTTATGTCTTGCTACATGACAACAAATACTCACAGCTACAGGCATACCTGCAATATGCGTAGGATATGTTTCTATATTTAATGACAAAGCAGTTGTTTTTCCTCCATAACCTGCTGGTCCAATACCAGTTTGATTAATCATATCTAAAAGTTCTTCTTCTAAAGTTTGATAACGTACATCACTATGATGTGTTCCAATTGCTCTCATCATTGCTTTCTTTGATAACAGACTCACACGATCAAAAGAACCACCAATACCAACACCAATAACCATTGGTGGACAAGCATTAGGACCTGCATCATTAACAACCTTTAACACAAAATCCTTGATTCCATCTACACCATCACTTGGTTTTAACATTTTTACCTGACACATATTTTCACTACCAAATCCTTTTGGTGCAACTGTGATTTTTAACTTATCTCCTTCTACAATTTGATAAGTAATTATTGCAGGTGTATTATCTTTTGTATTGATACGATCAAACACCGGATCAAAAACAACACTTTTTCTTAAGTATCCTTCTTCATAGCCTTGACGAACACCTTCATGAATTGCCTCTTCTAACGATCCATTCACATGAACATCTTGTCCAATTTCTACAAACACACAAGCCATTCCTGTATCTTGACAAATAGGTGAAGATGAGTCTTGAGCCATTATTGCATTTTGATTTAATATATCTAATGTTTGTTTACCAATCTTTGAATCTTCTTGATAATAAGCATTTAATAATGCTTGTTTAACATCTTGTGGTAAACAATAGTTTGCTTCTTGACATAATTTTTTAACTACTTCTATAATTGTTTCTTGATTAACCTCTCTCATACAATCCCCTCTTTTGCTTATTATATATAATTTTAAAACATAGAACAAGAAAAAAGAATTAAAGGATATGTCCCTCTAACTCTTGAAGTGATGGATAATATAAGCAATAATATCTTAATGACATCAATTCCACAACAGTTAATAAATTATGTTTTCCAGACTTACCATTTTTTAAACTTCCAATAAGTATACGATGATCAACTGGAATTTGTATATCCAAATCATCATCACAAGTCACCAACACAACTTTGCAACCTGATTTTTTTATATATTGTAAAATTTTATGACCACTTCCTGTAAAGTTTCCACCCACTGTTAAAATAATCGCAACGCTATCTTTTGTCAGCGACATCGCACAATCCTGTTGACGTGCTGAATCCATATATGCCATCGCAAATTTTTCTAACATCAATAAATCAGTTTGGAAATGCAAAGCAGCACTTTGTGAAAATTGTGTTCCAAAGAAAGCTACTGATTCACAATCATGAATAAGCTTCAAAACAGCATCAATTTCTTTCCAATCTAAAATTTGTGGTAACAATGAAAGATGTTGAATAACTTGATTCACATAGTCTTGAGTTGCTTCTATAGGATTATTTTTCATCACATCTAATGGCACATGAATTAAATTCGTAAACTTCTTATCATGCGAATGAAAGGTACGACACTCATGCTTTAAATGAGCAAAGTTTTCATATCCTAAAGCACGACAGAAACGTGAAATCGTGGCCGAAGAAACAAAACACTCACTCGCTAGTTCACTGATACGCATATCTGCAATACGATAAAAATTATTAGCCATAAACCAAGCAATATTATAGTTCGTATCATTTTCAGTAGCTGTATCTAAAAATATAATCAATCTATAAAATAAATTTTTCATACGCAACTCCTATCTTTCATATTCCCCTGAAAGCTCTACTCCTAAGTAAGTCATTCCTCCAGATTCTTCTACAATTATACTATCATCATTTAATATCATATGTAAAGTATGCCCATCTTCACCACCTTCATAAGTTGCCTCATGATAGTCATGAAAATAAGCGTAACCACCAAATCCTTTTTCAAACATCTCTACTGTAAATTCAAAACCATCCTCATCAGTTTTTATTATTTCTAATATAATATCATTCATTTGATATTGACCAATCCCATCTGTATTTGTTACTGAGACATCTTCACTTGCTTGAGTAGGTTGATTTTCTTTTGTTTGACATCCCATTAAAAACAGACATATAAAAACAATTCCTAATTTCTTCACTTTTATCACCTAAAATATACTATATCATAAATCACACAATTTTTGACAATTCTTTTATAAAATCTCTACATCTCTTTTTTATGATATACATGTAGTCGAAATTATTTTCCCTTCACAAGACTACATGATATCCTTTCCCAAACAAAATATCTTAAAAACAGGTAAGTAGCAAATGAACTTACCTGTTTTTATTTAAGGACTTCTTTATAAACTCTTAAAACATTTTTATAAAAAATCTTTTCAATATCTTCTTCACTAAATCCTTCCTTCTTTAATGCAATACACAACAAAGGCATCATAGAGGCATCTTTTAATTCAAGATTTTGAGGAATACCATCAAAATCACTTCCTAAACCTATACAATCAATACCTGCTAAATCTCTAATATACTTAATATGTTTGACCATATCATCTATTCTTGATATACCTGCATGTTCGTTTAAGAAATCAGCTGCAAAGTTAATTCCCATAACTCCACCACGTTTAGCTAATTGAATAATCATATCATCACTCATATTACGTGCATGATCACATATACCTCTTGCATTAGAATGCGATGCAACAAAAGGTTTAGTTGTGTTTTTTAAAACATCATAAAATCCAGCATCTGATAAATGTGAGACATCAATAATAATCCCTAAACGTTCACATTCTTTAACATATTCAATTCCAAAATCAGTTAATCCATGTTTATCATCATAACAATGAAAACCATGTCTATTATCATTGATGTCGAAATTAGGATAACCAATACCATTTTCATAATTCCAAGTCAACGTGATCATGCGAACACCTAAACGATAATAATTTCTTAAATAAGAAAGATCGTTTTGCACAACTGCTCCTTCTTCTAATGTTAACATCGCGTTCATTCTATCAAAACGAATATCATCAAAGCAATAAACAATACCAATATCTTCTTTATTTTTATCCATTTCTAAATAAAAACAGTCAATTAAATGTTGAACATGTAACAAAGGATCATCAATTGTTTTTAAAGGTGTAAAGACCGCAAAGTTTTGTAATAAATAATCACCTTTTTTCATTTTCTCAATACTAATATTTAGATTATTTTCTTTTAATGATAACTCCTTATGTTTATCTAATTGATAAAGCGTATCACAATGCATATCAACAACTTTCATGATTACCCTCCAAATGAAATATCTCTATTTTTATAATCTTTTGTAAGTGATTGTGTTTCTTTCAACCAATCAATTGCCTCTTGAATTTCATCTTCTTCAATATCATCAATGATTCCATAAGTTGCAATTTGACAAACATCATAAAGACTTTGCCATAAATCATCAAAATCTCCACTTTCTCGATCCGCTTGTTCACTTGTTTCATATGCATACATTGCATGTGCTTTTAATGTTGCTTCTTCTATTGTCATTATTCTTCCTCCCATAAATTAAAATGTAAGCACGCATTATAAATACCATCTTCATCTATTTTATCCGTTACATAAGTTGCGATTTCTTTAAGTTTTGGATTTCCTTGTCCCATTGCCACAGATATATCCGCATATTTAAACATCTCTACATCATTTAAAGAATCTCCAAAAGCCATATATTTCTTTAACCCAAATTGATCCATAAAATGTTTGATACCCGTTGCTTTAGAAATACCTTTGATTGTGAGATCGGCATAAGTAGATTCTCCAGGCAATACATTGATACCTGGAACATCTAAAAATGGAGCATAATCATAATGCTTTGGTCCATAAACAATCATTGCATCAACTTCTTGTCCATGATAATCTCCTACTTTTGGAATAATATTCTTAAAAAAACGTTGTGATTCTAGCACGTATTCATCCGGTTCTTTTGTAATGACACGTGGTCGGCCTTTTAACACAACTGCATAACCCAAACGATTTGCTATATCAATTGTACGTTCAATTGATTCTCTATCTAAACTCGCATGGAATAAAACATTCCCATCTTTATCTAGCAAATCCTGTCCATTATTACAAACATAACCATCCCATTCTATCATTTCCATCAATCCTGTTGCTTGTAAAGAGTCAATGCCTCTACCTGAAGAAATAATCATACGATAATGATTATTTTTGAGTAATTTCAATGCTTTTAAAGTTGAAGGACTAACTTGATGATTGACATTATCACGTAAAGTCCCATCAACATCAAAACATAATAAATAATCTAACATTTATCACACCTCTGGATATATTATACTAGAATTTTCTTGTTTTTTCTATATAATTAAAGTGAGGTGATTCACTAATGAAAGAACATTTGACTTGTCTATCTGATTTTGATGGACTTCCTTTAGATGTCATAATTATGGCACCATCACATCCTATTGGAATTGTACAAATTTCACATGGTATGTGTGAACATAAAGAAAGATATATTCCTTTTATGCAATTTTTAAACAAACACGGTTACGCTTGTATCATTCACGATCACCGTGGACATGGTAAGAGTGTTCGACACATGGATGACTTAGGGTATTTTTATGAAAATGGACATATTGGTATTGTGGAAGATGTTCATCAATTATCTACATTCATAAAACTTCGTTATCCTCATTTACCTTTTTATTTATTTGGTCATAGTATGGGGTCTTTGGTTGTGCGTTGTTATTTAAAAAAATATGATGATGATATTGATGGTTTATTTGTTTGTGGCAGTCCAAGTTATAATCCATTTGCACCTTTTGGAATCTATCTTGCTTCAAAAATAGGAAAGAAAAAAGGACATCACTATCGTTCATCTTTTATTCAAAAGATAGGTTTTGAATCGTTTAATCGTCAATTTGATAAATCTACTCCAAATAGTTGGATTTGTAGCGATAAAAATGTTGTAAAAAATTATAATCAGAATCCTCTTTGTAACTTTATATTCACAACAAATGGTTTTCATTCGTTATTCCTTCTAATGAAAGAGACTTATGATTTAGAAAATTGGCAAATGAAAAACAAAAACTTACCTATACATTTTATTGCTGGTCAAAATGATCCATGTATCCAAAATGAAAAGAAATTTTATAAATCTGTTCATTTCTTAAAAAAATGTGGTTATACACAAGTTACTTCACATCTATTTAAAGATATGCGCCATGAAATATTAAATGAAGTAAATAAAGAAGAAGTTTATGAACATATCCTAAAAACATTAAAATCCTGGTAATACAGGATTTTTAAATATTTAAAAAGAACTTTTTTCAAGTTCTTTTATCTTTCATATGCTAATTTTGCAAGTGCTAAAGCACCACAGACTCCCGCATTATCACCTAATGCAGGCCATACAATATAATCTTTAATAGCATCAGTTATAATTTCATCCTTTTGAATATAACCATTTAAACGTTCTTGTAAGTATTTTTCAATCATTGGGAAAAGTTGAGATTGATGCATAATTCCACCACCTAAAATAATTTTTTTAGGTGAAAGAGTTAAAACATAAATTGCCAATGCTTGAGCAATATACCAAGCTTCTAAATCCCATGCCGGGTGATCTACAGGTAAGTCCTTTCCTTTTACTCCCCATCTTTCCTCTACTGCAGGGCCAGCTGCCAATCCTTCAAAACAAGTTCCATGATATGGACATTTTCCTTTATAATGATCATCTTCTCTTTGTTCTAAATACATATGCCCCATTTCTGGATGTAATAACCCATGAACAAGATTTCCTTCAACAATAGCACCACCGCCAATACCAGTTCCAATAGTTAAGTATAATGCACTATCTAAACCTTTTGCAGCACCAAAATAAGCTTCACCCAAACAAGCTCCATTTACATCTGTATCAAACCCAATAGGCAAACCTGGATAATGTTCTTGTAACGCACCAACTATATTAAAATGTCCCCATCCTGGTTTAGGAGTTGTTGTGATATATCCATATGTCTCACTCTTTAAATCTGGATCAATTGGACCAAAACACCCTAAACCCAATGCTTCAATATTTTCCCCATCAAAAAACTGAAATATATTTTCTAATGTTTCTTGTGGTGTCGTAGTAGGAAATGCATGTCTTTTTAAAACTTCTCCTTCTTCATTTCCAACTGCTACTACAAACTTTGTTCCACCTGCTTCTATAGCACCTAATTTCATTTATATCGCCTCCTAAAAATATAATACCATATTTTAATCACGAATCTATATTTTTTTATATTTAGTTTTCATTTTTAGTGTTGACATATTCTTAAAGTTATCCTATACTGAACATAGTTCATTTTGGGAGGTGCCTATGAAGAAAAAATCAATATCTCAAGAAGAGATTTTAAAAGCATGCTTAGAAATGACAAAAGATAAAGGTATAAATCAAATCAACATGAGAGATCTTGCCTCACATTGTCATATTGCTTTAGGTTCTCTTTATAATTATTACCCTTCAAAAAACGATTTATTAGTAGCAGTTATCGCAAGTATATGGAAAGATATTATTATGAATTTTGAACAAACTCAAGATGAACATAATTTTATTCACTATATCACTGATTTATTTCATGCGATAGCATATGGCAAAGAAGAATATCCACAATTCTTTGCTATGCATGCTATTCAGTTTTCTAATCAATCTAAAGCCAAAGGTAAACATGAGATGGATTTATATTTAAAAAGTATTAAACAGGGTATGTATGAGGCTTATATGAATGATCCTCATATTAGAAAAGATATCTTTTTAGATGATATTTCCATATCACAATTTATCGATTTTATCTTTGAAAATATGATTAGTGTATTATCAAGAGGTTTAGGCAATATTGATGTCTTAATCTATATGATTAAACATCTCATTTATGAATGCTCTTAGGAGCATTTATTTTACCAATCAAAATGAACAATGTTCATAGGAGGTGAATATATGGTTAAAAAACGTAGTTTATTTCTTATAGCTAGTATTGTATGGTTATTTGCAGGAATCAATGTTTTACAAATTGGTTTAAGAGCTTATATTCCATATATCTCTTTTATCAATATTGTACTCTCAATAATCGTTTTCTCACTTTTTGATTATTTTGTCTTTTCCAAATTAGTCAAAAAGCATCACAAAAGAATTCGTAAATTACCTAATGAAAAACATTATTTCTATCAATTCTTTGATTTAAAAAGCTTTATGATTATGGCTTTTATGATGACTTTTGGTATTGTTGTTAGAAAATTCAATCTATTAAGTGATGAAATTATTGCTGTATTTTATAGTGGATTAGGAAGTTCTTTAGCTTTAGCCGGATTAAGATTTTTATGGATATTTAGAAAGGAAGGTTAATTTATGCAAGCAATTGTTGAAACAGTATTTGATATTTGTTATTTAAGTTTAGTTATATGTTTAGGTATTTGGATGGTTAAAAATGCCAATGGACATAAACAATATTCACTATTCGGATGGATGGCCATTATATTAGGGTGTGGTGATTCATTTCATTTAGTTCCTCGTTTTGTCGCATTATGTACAACTGGTTTAGATAACTTTACTGTACCTTTAGGTATGGGTAAATGGATTACAAGTATCACAATGACAGTTTTCTATATCTTATTATATTATGTTTGGGAAGAACGTTATCATAAACAAAATCATAAATTATTAAGAGGAATAATTTATGGTTTGTCTTTTATTCGTGTTGTTTTATGTTTTTTCCCACAAAATCAATGGTTAAGCGATCATTCACCATTAAGTTGGGCTATCTATCGTAATATACCATTTGCTATTTTAGGTTTAGTTATTATTCTCATCTTCTATCAAGAAGCTAAAAAGAATAACGATCATTCATTTCAATGGATGTGGTTAACTATTGTGCTAAGCTTTGGATTCTATATTCCAGTTGTATTATGGGCTGATACAATTCCTATGATTGGTATGTTAATGATTCCTAAAACTTGTGCATACGTATGGACAGTCTGGATTGGCTACAAAGATATGAAACAAAATAAATAGAATATCTTATTAGATGAAAGGAGATAGATCGTTCTATCTCCTTTTTAATTAGATGTATATTATTTTGTATATGCATCATATGCAAGTTCAAACATTTTTTGTGCATTAAAATTTTTAAAATCATCTTCAGTAATCAATAATACTGGTTTATCAGGATAAGCAGCCTTAATCTTATCATAAGAGGCTCTTAATTGAGGTTCAACCATAATAACATCAGCTAAGTCTCCTGAATATTCAACAGCATGTTCTGAAGCAGACCATACTGTTGCATCCACTCTTTTTCTTGCAGCAGCATCTTTTAATTTTGATGCAAATAAAGTTGAAGTTACACCAGCAACGCAACATAATAAAACTTTCATATAATAATATCCTCCTTTAATACATAAGTCTATTTTAGCACATAACGAAAATCTTTTGTATGCCTTTTCATTTTTTATTGAAAATAATTATAAATAATGCTCATTTGCACTCTCTAATGAAAGATATCCATATAAACGAACAGTTCTTTCTAAGATTTCTTCAACAATATTATGTCCTTGTTGCAAGGCCTCAACAACCATTTGTCCATATAACCATAAAGAATGAGGACTATAAGTATAAAGTTCACCTCTTAAATACGTTTCAAAAGAAATAGAATCAACGGTATCATCTTTTGTATATATAATTCTTGCTTGTTTGGCTAAACCAGGATATTTTTGATTAACTTCTTCTCTCATCATCACTTCTATATCGCAAATCATATTGACCAATTGTTTTTTTTCATCATCTATTAAAGGAAGTTGAGGTTGAATTTTTTTAAAATATTCTGTATCAGTTGATTCCATCATATAAGCATATTTTTCCATAATAGGATTACGGCCAATGTTTCGAGCATTCACTAAATCTTGATAATAAGAATTTAATAATTCATCACTATATCCTAAAAATTGTGCTTTTCTTTGTAAATAAAATGTTTCATGATCATTTTGACATTCTGCACGACCATCGATATGACGTACATTTTCAAACCATTCCCATTCTAATTGAATAATTTTATCAATCATACTAACCCTCCATCACATGTTTATTTCGAATATAACTATTTTGTATATGTTTCATAATTTCATAAGCATGAACATCTAAAAAATCATCATCTAGTGATGTTAAACCTTGATTCTTCAATTCTGTGGCAACTAACGAACATATTCTTTCAATTAAAACAATACGTGGATCTTTTATATTAATTTGTAATTGATTATCTTTCCAAGAGTCATGGTATAAAGGTAATTCAACCAATTGTTGTATTAAAGGATAAACATTCTTTAATACTTGACAATCTTTTAACCCATAATAAGACCATTTATAATAAGGTTTATACTTTTTATTAGCTAAATATATGACATTTAATAAAGCCTCTAAAAACTCATTAAAACATAAACTAGCAGCCACAAAATCCTGACGCGTTAAACAACGCGCATAATTATATTGTCCTGATTGTGCCATAATTGCAATATTCTTAGCCAATTTCTTTAAGCGTATATCTTCAGGATAATAACTTAATCGTTCTCTAATCATAGTTACTTCACCAAAATAATCATCAAAAATTTCACCATTGACACAACACAATAAATTTTGATCATCCTTCTTTAGCCAATCATCTAAAGATATTGGTAAATTTTGTATAAATTGATAAAAGAAGTCTTCAATACAAAAGACACCTACCCTTCCTTGACCGTGAGCAGATTCTTGTCTATGATACCCCCTGAATTCTTGAGGTAATTGATTATAAGCTAATTGTAATTGTTCACCAATTTGAGCATAAATACTACGTGGCAACCAAATACAAAATCCAGGACCAAAATCATGATCTTGAGAAATAAAATCATCATAGCCTAAACAATCAGAACCAAAGCCACATAAACCAATAGCCATATAAGGTAAATAATCTTTAAAATACATCTCTAACATCTTTTTTCCATATGTTAAGTAATATTGTTTACTTAATTCTAAACCACTATATTTTTGCATTTCATGTAATACTTTTTCCTTGTTTTGCATACAAATATAATAATCTTTATTACATCCATAGATATTCTTAATTCCTTCAATAGCTTGATCATAATAAGATAAAGATTTTTCATAGTCATGTTTTAAATAATAAAGATGAGCTAAAGCTGATAATACTGAAAAATAATGTGAATCTTCTTGATCAAATAAATTCAAAGCATGTGTCAAACATTCTTTTGCATGATTGAGATCATTTAGTGCTAAATAAATATGAGCTAAATTCGTATATGTAATTGCTTGTTCACTTTGACAATGAGGTAGCTTTAAAACAATATTTAATGCTTGATATGATAATTGTAGTGCTCTAGAATAATCTCCCATCTCTTGATAAAGCAAACTCATATTATTATAAAAACCACAATAACGTTCATCTAAAGGATTCAAATAATACTGATAAATCTTTTCTGTCTTATTGTAATACTCCAAAGCCAAAGGATAGTCTCCTTTAGCACGATAAAATGTCGCTATATTCAAATAAGTTGTTGCTCCATCTAAAGAATCTTTGATCCCTAACATTTCTAAAATAGCAAGTACTTTATGAATAATAGTTTCTCCTTCATCAAACAATGAAACGGCACGATAATAACCAATCAATTCATTTAACAAAAACAACAAAACATCATCTTGATGATATGAAATAGCTTGTTCTATATGTTTAATCATAAAAGCATAAGCACCATCTAAATCATGATGAGCATAATATTCATCTAGTTGTTTTTGTATTAAACAAATATCCATCATAGTAAAGAAATAGACACTAATCGTGTCTATTTAATGCATCTTTCATACCTTGAAGAACAATTTTACGTGCCTTAATTGCATCTTCTTTATCTAAAGGAGGAATACCTTTTAAAGGATAATCCATCCCTAAATTTTCATATTTCACAACACCCATTGTATGATAAGGTAAAACATCTAAAGCATGTAAATGCTTTAAATTAGCAATAAATTCACCTAAACGATATAAATACTCTTCATTTTGTGTAATTGTAGGGACAACAACATGTCTTACCCATAAATCAATCCCATAATCATCAACATATTTCGCAAATTTTAAAATTTGTTCATTAGAATGAGCTGTTAATTTCTTATGTTCATCTGGATCAATATGTTTAATATCTAACATTACCAAACAAGTAGCATCTAATAAACGATTTAATTTCTTCAAATAATCAGGATTATCATTAAAAGTAATTCCAGAAGTATCTAAACACGTATGTATATCTCTTTCTCGACATTTTTCAAAAAGTTCAATCAGGAAATCAATTTGTAACATAGGCTCTCCACCAGTGCAAGTTATGCCACCATTCTTATAAAATGCTGCTTTACTTTGATACATATCTAAAATTTCTTCAACACTCATTTGTGTTCCTGTATTCACTTTCCATGTGTCAGGGTTATGACAATATAAACATCTCATTGGACACCCCTGAAAAAAGACAACAAAGCGTATCCCTGGTCCATCAACTGTACCACAACTTTCTGTAGAATGAATATAACCTTTCATAAAATCACCAACTTTCTTTATTTATTGTAACACAATCTTTACAAAATATCATTTCAAATACACTCAAACTCTAAAGAAAAAAGGTGCCTAAGCACCTTTGCTCTTACATTGATTCATGGAATGTACGAGAAATAACATCATCTTGTTGTTCTTTTGTTAATTTAACAAAGTTAACAGCATATCCAGAAACACGAATAGTTAACTGAGGGTAGTTTTCTGGATGTTTTTGAGCATCAATTAAAGTATCTCTATTTAAAACGTTAACATTTAAATGATGTCCTCCCTTTTCAGCATAAGCATCTAACATACCAACTAAATTTTCAACTTGTTGTTTATTTGTAGCCATTCTATCTTCCTCCTAGAATTCTTTAAAATTCATCATCGTCATCCATTGGTAAATTTGGAATTTTACAAGCAGTATCCCCACTATCGCAATCCATCTTTGAAACCACGTTGACTTCTTCCATTTCAATATGAGCGTTTTCATTCACTTTGACATTAATATGTCCAGAACCATCGCCCATACGACCATCTAACATCTTGACTAATTCATCAATTTCTTTTTGAGTAGCCATATTTATTCACTTCTTTCTATTAAATATTTCCTTCTTTAATAGAGTCAATATCTAAATCTCCAGCAAATACTTGGTCATCTTTACCTAATGCACCTGGAATAACTGTAAATGTATTTGAAATACCATCTTGTGCATCTTTAAATGGTAATTTAGCAACAGATGCTAATGAAGAAATAGCGCCATGAGAATCTCTACCATGCATTGGGTTAGCACCTGGAGCAAATGGTTGACCTGCTTTTCTTCCATCAGGTGTACTTCCTGTTGCTTTACCATAAACAACGTTAGAAGTAATTGTTAAGATTGAAGTTGTTGGAACTCCTCCTCTATAAGTATGATGAGAACGAACCATATCCATAAATGTTTCAACTAACCATTGAGCAATTTCATCAGCTCTATCGTCATCGTTACCATATTTTGGATAATCTCCTTCTACTTCATAATCAACAACAGTACCATCTTCATCTCTAATACATTTTACTTTCGCATATTTAATTGCTGATAATGAATCTGTAACAACTGATAAACCAGCAATACCAGTAGCGAAATAACGTTTTACTTCTCTATCATGTAATGCCATTTGAATTCTTTCATAAGCATATTTATCATGCATATAATGAATAATATTTAATGTGTTAACATAAACACCAGCTAACCATGACATCATATCAACATATTTTTGTTTAACATCTTCAAAATCTAAGTAATCACCTTCAACTGGACGGAATCTTGGTCCCACTTGTTTCTTAGTCTTTTCATCTACACCACCATTGATAGCGTATAGTAAACATTTTGCTAAGTTAGCACGTGCACCAAAGAATTGCATTTCTTTACCAACTCTCATTGAAGATACACAACATGCAATTGCATAATCATCACCATGAGTAACTCTCATTAAATCATCATTTTCATATTGAACAGATGAAGTTTCAATTGAAGTTTTTGCACAGAATGCTTTGAAGTTTTGTGGTAAACGTGTTGACCATAAAACTGTCATATTTGGTTCAGGTGCAGTTCCTAAGTTAGATAAAGTATGTAAATATCTAAATGAAGTCTTAGTAACCATATGACGTCCATCTACACCTACACCACCAATTGATTCAGTAACCCAAGTTGGATCTCCTGCAAAAATAGCATTATAATCAGGTGTTCTTGCGAATTTAACAATTCTTAACTTCATAATGAAGTGATCAATAAATTCTTGGATTTGTTCTTCAGTGAATACACCATTTTTTAAGTCTCTTTCTACATAGATATCAATGAATGTAGAAGTTCTACCTAAAGACATTGCAGCACCATTTTGTTCTTTAACAGCACCTAAATATCCAAAGTATAACCATTGAATAGCTTCTTTAGAGTTTGTTGCTGGTTTAGAAATATCAAAACCATATTTTGCTGCCATTTCTTTTAATTCACCTAAAGCTCTAATTTGTTCACTTAATTCTTCACGTAATTGAATAACTTTAGATGTCATTCTCTTTTGAGATGTAGCTAATTGATTTTTCTTATCTTCAATTAACTTATCAACACCATATAAAGCAACACGTCTGTAGTCACCAATAATACGTCCACGTCCATAACCATCTGGTAAACCAGTAATAATATGAGCTGAACGACAAGCTCTCATTTCTGGTGTATAAACATCAAATACCCCTTGATTATGAGTTTTTCTATACTCTCTAAAAATATAAGAAATTTCAGGATCTACTTTATAACCATTTGTTTCACATGCTTGTTCAGCAATACGAATACCACCAAATGGTTGTAAAGATCTCTTAAAAGGTTTGTCAGTTTGAACACCAACAATTGTTTCTTTAGATCTATCTAAATATCCAGCATCGTGAGAAGTTAAAGTAGATACAACTTTAGTATCCATATCTAAAACTCCACCAGCTTCTCTTTCTTGTTTAGTTAAATCCATTACTTGAGCCCATAAATCTTTTGTGTTTTGAGTAGGTCCAGCTAAGAATGAATCATCACCATCATAAGGTGTGTAATTCAATTGAATAAAGTCTCTTAAATTAACTTCTTTATTCCATTTCCCTGCTTGAAAACCTTCCCAAGCATCATTCCATTTTTCTGTAAAAGTCATTGTCTAACCCCCTGTGTATTTATTTCCCATTCATTATAACACTCTTGTATTTTTGAAACAATAAATTTTCAAATTTTCACATGATTTTTCGCTATAATTTTGGGTTGATAAAACTCAACAACCACACTATAACAAAAACTTTTTTCAAATGCCACTCATATGCATTTTAAATTATAAAAAATACTTATATCTTTTCATAAAAAACAAAAAACCTTGACATTACATCAAGGTTATCATCAAATGGTGCGGGTGACAGGACTTGAACCTGCACGCCGAAGCACTAGATCCTAAGTCTAGCGTGTCTGCCAGTTTCACCACACCCGCTTATAAATTGGTGACCCGCAGGCGACTCGAACGCCTGACCCTCTGATTAAAAGTCAGATGCTCTACCGACTGAGCTAGCGGGTCATATGGTGCCGGCTAAAGGACTTGAACCCTCAACCTACTGATTACAAGTCAGTTGCTCTACCAATTGAGCTAAGCCGGCATTTTATAATGGTGGAGGTTAACGGGCTCGAACCGCTGACCCTCTGCTTGTAAGGCAGATGCTCTCCCAACTGAGCTAAACCTCCAAAAATGGTGACCTGTACGGGATTCGAACCCGTGAATGCATGCGTGAAAGGCATGTGAGTTAACCGTTTCTCCAACAGGCCAATGGCGCTTGAAGTAGGACTCGAACCTACGACCGATCGGTTAACAGCCGATTGCTCTACCAACTGAGCTATTCAAGCACATTTGTGCTTAACTATAATATCATACCCCCATCAACAATGCAATACCTTTTTTAAATATTTTTTCTTTTTTTATCATATGTACTCATTTCTAAAAAATAAATACAAATTAACAATTATTGTGTATAATATATAAGTCATAACAAAAGGAGGTTTATACTTTGATATTAGAACAAATCAATCCAGAATATTTAAAATTAGCAAATGAATCAGATATCATTTTAAAGGATATCTACAATAACATTGATGCAATATGCTTAGAGAATTCAAATCGTATTTTATCAGCATTTATCAAAAATAAGGTCTCATATTCAGATTTTAGCGATATTAATGGATATGGGAATTATGATGAAGGAAGAGATAAATTAGAAAAAATATTTGCTGAAGTCTTAGGTTGTGAAGATTCTTTAGTGAGACCACAAATTATGAGTGGAACAAATGCTATTTATTTAACTTTATCAGCTTTACTTAAACATGGCGATACAATGATTTCTCTTTCCGGTGCTCCATATGATTCTTTACAAGAAATGATTGGAATTAGTGGTAATTCTTCTCAATCATTGAAAGCACAAGGTGTCTTTTACGAGCAAATCGAATTAATTCAAGACGATTTTGATGATGATACAATTGTCCAACGTTTAAAAGAAAATAATGTTAAATTAGTAGAAATACAAAGATCACGTGGATATTCACATAGAAAATCATTACCTATATCTTGTATCGAAAGAATTATTAAAAAGATTCGTGAAGTGAATCAAGATGTCATTATTATGGTTGACAACTGTTATGGAGAATTAGTCGAAACACGTGAACCCGGACATGTTGGTGCCGATATTGTTGTAGGGTCATTAATGAAGAACCTAGGCGGTGGTATTGCTCCTACTGGTGGTTATATCGCCGGAAATAAAGAACTTGTTTATATGGTAGCTGAAAGATTAACAGCACCTGGAATTGGCAAAGATTTAGGTGCTAACTTTAATTTAAACAATACTTTCTATAAAGGAATTTTCATGGCACCTAACGCTGTTAAAAATGCTTTAAAAACTGCAGTATTCACATCATATATGTTAGAAAAACTTGGTTACTCAAATGTATCACCAACATATGATGAACCACGTACTGACATCATTCAAACATTAGAACTCAAAACAAAAGAAAACTTAGTCAACTTTACACAAGGCATCCAAGAAACAAGCCCTATCGATTCTTTTGTTCGTGTTATGCCTGCTCCTATGCCAGGTTATCCATTTGATGAAGTAATGGCTGCTGGAAGTTTCACTCAAGGAAGTACCATTGAATTAAGTGCTGATGCACCTGTTTTAGAACCTTACACATTATATATTCAAGGCGGATTAACTCTTGAATATAGCAAACTATCTATATTACTTGCATTAACACGTTTAAAAAGGAAGTTGGATTAACAACTTCCTTTTTGTCCACCATCAATTCTTATGACTGTATTATTGATAAAATTTGCTTCATCGCTTATTAAGAACTTGACTAAATATGCAACCTCTTTTGGATCACCATAACGATTGACCATAATCTTATCAATCTCTTCTTTTAAAAATTCTTCATCATAACCATTTAATTCATTCTCTGTACCAATAAATCCAGGTGCAATACAATTAACATGAATATATGGTGCAAATTCAAAAGCAAGATTATGTGTTAAAGAGATAAGCGCAGCTTTAGAAGCATCATAATCAATACACATCGGATAATATGTATTAATTCCATTTGTAGAAGAAATATTAATTATTCTTCCATATTCCTTTTCTAACATATGTTTATACACACGCTTGCAACAATTAAATGCACCTATAACATTGACATCCATTGTCCTTCTAAATTCTTCTGCATTTTTTAAATGAAATAAATTCGATAAATCAACGGCTGCATTGTTCACTAAGATATCAACACCACCTAATTCTTCTTCTATCTTTGATATCATCTCATTTACTTCTTCTTCCTTAGAAACATCAGCTTGAATCGCCAAACAACGAATACCATATTCTTTAACCAATTCATTTTTTAACATTTCTGCTTCTTGGCAAGATGTAAGATAATTAATAACAATATCATAATGAGATGCAGCTAATTCCAAAGCAATAGCTTTACCAATACCTTGAGCTCCACCTGTTACTAATACAACTTTATTCATCATTTGAAAAAGAAGAGCATATTAAGCTCTTCCTGCATATTTCCCATCTGCTGTGAAAACCACAATTGTTTCCCCTTGTTCAATAAATTGAGGAACTCGTAGTGATAATCCAGTATCTGTAACAGCATCTTTCGTTTGATTAGATGGTGCACCTTTGATTGCTGGATCTGTTTCCACAACTGTAAGTTCTACTTTTTCTCCAACGGAAACAGACAATAACAACCCTTCAAAGAACATCAAAGATACTTCTGATCCTTCAATAATATAATATTTTGCATCCCCTACTTGTTCTTCTCCTAACTCATATGTTTCATATGTTTCTAAGTCCATAAAATAATAAGTAGAATCAGCTTTATACGAATATTGTGCAACTCTTTTTGAAATATTAGCAGCATCAAACTTCGTAGATGCATTAAAGTTTCTTTCTTGAATTGCCCCTGTTTTTAAATTTCTCATTTTTGTTTTTAAAATTGCAGCACCTTTTCCAGGTTTTACATGTTGAAAATCTAGAACCTGACAAGGATCACCATCAACAATCAATGTTAATCCTGTTTTAAAATCTCCTGCTGAAATTGCCATAATATATACACCTCATCTCATTTTTTCTATATACATTCTATCAATTTTACTTCTATTCCTCAAGGATTAAATAGAAATTTCTGCTTTTTTCTTATCATGTTCTTTAATATATCGATTCCATTTGATATATCCATATGTTGTATTTGTAAAATATCCTAATTTCAATACTAACAACACATATTGCCCAGAAATCACATTAATAATACCTTCTAAAAATGCACAAATATACCAAGCTATCCATTGTTCTTGTAATCTAAAGAAAATAAATAATCCATTTGCAATACCTACTGCAGAGGCACATGCATCAATATAAATAATTGCTGTTTCTAAAACTTCATTATTATAGAAATCAGTTGCAATATCCAAACCACTAATCAAATACCCCACAACAAATGTCCAAACCACAATCCCAAGAATAACCAAAACCTCTTGGTAACCTTTTAACTTACGAACAACAGTCAACTCACTTTCTTCATCATCTTTATGCTTAGACCAATTAATAAAACTAATAATATCAATTGGTAACCAAAAGAATAATGTTGTTACCATTGTCGCAAAACGATACATCAAGACAATACACATTGCGATTTCTACAATTTCAACCAATACAGAAACCAAGAAATTATATCGTGATTGTTTTGATATTAATAATTCACACAAAATATTAAGGAATGTATCTAACAAATACAATAACATAATCAAAATACCATTAACACCATTTGCACTTTCCTCCGGGAAAAGAACAGATATAATTGTCGCTAGTACCATAATAGATACAAACCATGATTTCTCATATGTTGTAAATTGTTTTGAGAATAATAACATAATCACAATTGATAAAGTCAAAATAAAAGAAGCCATCCCAAAATTAAATACTGATGCTAATTCATTCGCTTTCACTTGCGAATAAAGATTTGCTACTTCTTGATCACTTATATCTTGATGATCAAAATAGAGTTTTGTTCCATTATCTGTTTCGTATTCATACGCTGTGATTGTTTGTTCATCCAATTTCACATATTCTTCATACGAGTAAGAAACAACAAGTTCCTTATCACCATATGTATAAGTGACATCACAAACTGTGTTATCTTCACTGTAATCTTCAAATTCTATATTTCTTGTCATTTCTAAGCTTTGAATAAACTGCACCTGTTTAATTGATGCATTTATTTCAAACAATCCATAACCTATTGAAACCACAGAAGCTATACACAATAGAATAGATATCCCCACTTCTAATTTTCTTAACCAACGTCTTGGTTCAATATTTTCTTTAAAAAATCTAATCATACCAAACCTTCCTTCAATAATTCTTTTTCAAGTATACTTTATTTTCTTATAAATGTGTATCAAATATTTCATTATTTTTAAAAAAATAATGATAATGATCCTATTTTTCCTATAGAGCAATTAAAATCCCCCCAATATATTAGATGATAATCAAACAATGATTTTAATATTCAAAGAAAGCACATTCTTCCCATAAAACAGCATTGACTTACAAGGTAAGGTTAGATGAAATGAAGAATCAAGTCAAAACCAAAAAATTTATTAAGACATTAAAAAAATTTATTAGCGTAAATCGATCTCAAATTAGCCATCATTAATTTATACATTTATATTAACATAGATACTCATTTACTCTGTTAACACCACGTCTTTATATAAGAAAAAAACAACGAATAACCCCCCGGCAGAGCATACAAATGCCCATTAAACATTTGCGACAGGATATTTCAAAAACTTCGTGATTATAACTTCAATAGCAATTGTTCATAGAAATCTTGTATATCTTGATTTATCGCATATTTCTTTATTGAAAAATCAAAGAATAAAAAACCAAGAAAAGTTCCAATCAACAATCACATTTATCCATTTATCAAAAATTGGTATGACTCATCAGAATGTGACTATTTATTACACACCGAAGAGTAAAAGCCATTTAAATATAGAAACGACTACGATAGTTATTTTGTTCCTCTCATGGAGAAATTAGAATTTGATCAAACATCGCATTGTTGCCGCTATACATGCATTTCATTAATGACAGAAGCAAAAGTATCACCGACTTATATTAAACTTATTGTAGGACATAAAGGGGCTATGAATGTAACAGAAGAAGTATATACTCACATTGATATGAAATATTTACTTCAAGCTATTAATTCAATTTATTATCCTGAACATCTAAAATCTTCTAATTAATTAAAAACTCGCATAAATTGATATAAAACGAATAAACTATTTATAATGGATATGTAT
>Snoopy_p2__coassemble_706_pt1 | contig 22108 bp, 18 predicted proteins | sample Snoopy_p2__metabat2_low_PE_005 | metagenome-assembled genome bin Snoopy_p2 | reverse complement strand
AGCTTTATTTGTATCATTTTCAATCAATCGATAAACTTTTTTATAACCAGGATTTGTAATTTTTTCAACATTTTCTGAAATCTTTATTTTAGGAATAATAACACCATCTTTTTCAATAGCTGCTAATTTATAGACTCCACCAAAGACTGGTGAATTCTTTGAAACAATCATATTTTCGCCTACTCCAAATGAATCAATTTGAGCACCTTGTTCTAAAATAGAACGAATCAAATATTCATCTAAAGCATTAGATACTGTAATTTTACAATCAGCCAAACCAGCAACATCTAACATCATACGGGCTTTTTTTGTTAAATAAGAAATATCTCCACTATCTAATCGAATCCCTGCAAGACGTTTCCCCATTGGTTCTAAAATATCCTTTGCAATACGTATAGCGTTAGGAACACCACTTTTTAATGTATCATACGTATCCACAAGTAAAACACAACTATCAGGATAAATCTGTGCATATGCTTTAAAAGCTTCGTACTCACTATCAAAAGATTGAACAAACGAATGTGCCATCGTTCCTAAAACTGGAATTCCAAATTGCATACCTGCCGAAACAGTCGCAGTACCTGCAACACCACCAATATAAGCTGCTCTTGCGCCATAATGTGCACCATCATATCCTTGTGCTCTCCTTGCACCAAATTCCATCACAGCACGTCCTTTTGCTTCTTGAGTAATACGATGGGCTTTGGTTGCAATTAAAGATTGATGATTAATAGTTACAAGTAAAAAAGTTTCAATTAACTGAGCCTCAATCAATTTTGCTTTCACTGTAATTAAAGGTTCATAAGGAAATACTGGTGTACCCTCTGCCACTGAATAAATCGTTCCAGTAAAACGAAAGTATTTTAAATATTCAAAAAAATCTTCGTCAAATTTATTTAATGATCTTAAATATTCAATATCCCCTTCAGTAAAATGCATATCTTGAATAGCTTCAATCAATTGCTGCAAACCAGCAAAAATAACAAATCCACCTTTATCAGGATTTTTACGATAAAACATATCAAAATAAACAATATCATCTGCTTTATTTAATTTAAAATAATTATAAGACATTGTTAATTCATAGAAGTCCATAATTAAGGTAATATTTCTTTCACTACTGACATTCATAAAAGTGCCTCCCATTCTATTGAGTTAATGATATAACAAAACCTAAAAAAAATAAAGCATTTGCGCTTTATTTTCATTTATTCTTTGCACTTTTCACTGCATCACTGACCGCTTCAATCATCGCTTGTGATGATTTTGTTGCTCCACTCACAACATCAACATTATAACGATTTTCTTTTTTCATTTTTTCAATCATCTGTTCAATCGCCACACCACCAATAGATGGTGTTTCATGATGTTCGTTGGTTTGAATATCAATAATTTTATCATCTCTTAAAGTGACCTTGACTTCAAAATCACCACCATAGCCTTTTGCTGTAGCTAAGTAAGTTCCATCTTTATAGATATTCTGTTTTTCTTTTTCAATTTCTTGATTCTTTGAACAGCCAGTAATAAGCAGTGCCAATAAAAACAAACCAATCTTCTTCATTTCAAAACCTCCTATTTATAGTGTTAGTCAAGATTTTGAAATTATTCACATTTTCTAAAAATACAAGTCATAACTTTGTCTTTGGAAAGATTGTGGCGTTGTTTGTGGATATAGATACGGTATTAAAATTTGTTGTCCAGGATGAATCATATCATTATTACCAATATCATTCATTGCTTTAATCCAATCAACTTCACTATGAAATGTTTTTGCTAAACGATAAAGATTATCGCTTTTATTGACAGTATACAAAATAATTTCACCTACATTTGGAAAATGTGCTCGTTCGTTATACATATATGAATTATACATTTTTGACCTCCTTATATACACTATGCAAGAGCATCAAAAATGTTTAGGCTAAAAAAGATGATTTATTTAGATAAATCACCTTTTGCAAGTTTATTTAATGCATCTTTTGCAGCTTGTTGTTCTGCACGTTTTTTACTTGTTCCTTTACCAGTACCAAGCTTCATATCATCCATCATGACAGCAATTGTAAATTCAGGAGCATTTGATGGTCCATAAGTATCAATTAATTCATATGTCACTGTTTTTCTTTGATCAGCTTGAATCAATTCTTGTAAAGTTGTTTTATAATCTGTAATATCATCATAATCTAAATCATTCACATGTAAAAAAATTGTTTTTTCTAAAATCTTAATAACTTCATCTTTTCCACAATCCAAATACACTGCTCCCACAAAAGATTCAAAAATATTAGCAAGAACACTATCTCGTTCTCTACCACCACTTTTTTCTTCACCAACACCTAAATAAAGCAATTCTCCTAAACCAAGTTCTCTAGAAAAACGTGCCAAAGATTCTTCACGTACCAATTTACTTCTTAAAGTTGTTAAAGTTCCTTCAGGAACATCCGGAAAAAGTTTAAACAAGAAATCTGATACATATAATTGTAAAACAGCATCTCCCATAAATTCTAATCTTTCATAATCTTTCCCTTTATGCCCTGATTCATTTGCATAAGAAGCATGTGTAAAAGCTTCTTTATATAATTTCAAATCATGAAAAGGTATTTTTTCTTTTTGTAGATAATCTAATAATTTCATTTTTCTTGAAGCCCTTCTTTCATCTTAGAAACAACATCTTCTTTCACTATTTGATAAGTCAAATCCATCGCATTGGCAAAAGCCAACTCATCACTTGCACCATGTGCTTTTACAACAGCTCTCTCAAACCCCATCATAAGTGCCCCACCAACCGATTTATAATCAAAACGATCTTTTAATGCATATAAAGAATCTTTTGCAAGCAATGCGCCTATTTTACCTTTTGTTGATGACATCATAGCTTCTTTAATCATTTTCATAACAAGTGAAGCAACACCTTCAGTTGTCTTTAAAGCAATATTACCAGTAAACCCATCAGTAACAATCACATCAACATCACCTAAAAGTAATTCTCTACCTTCAATATTACCAACAAAATTCAAAGATTCATTCTTTAGCAATTGGTAAGCTTGTTGGTGAACTTCATCACCTTTCTTTTCTTCACTTCCAATATTTAATAAAGCCACTTTAGGATTTTCAATATGACGAATATTGCGAGCATAGACTTCTCCCATGATTGCAAAATCCCTTAATTGTTCTGCTGTATTTTCAGCATTAGCACCTACATCAAGCAAACAAACTCCTTTATTATTATAGGTTGGAAGAACGGCCATTAAACAAGATTTTTCTACACCTTCAATACGTTTTAAAAAGAGCATTGCACTTGTATAGAAAGCACCTGTTGAACCACATGACACAACCCCATCACAAGTTCCATCATTAGCCATCATCACCGCTTTAACCATACTTGATTCTTTTTTACGTCTTACTGACATAATTCCATCATTCATATTGACAACATCCTGTGCATCTACAACATGTATATTTTTTATATTTTCTAATTCTTTTAATTCTTCTTTTTTACCTGTTACATAAAGTTCGACATCGTGATGTGTAGTCATAAAAGTTTGACATGCTTTCACAACGATTGAACTTCCTAAATCACCACTCATGGCATCTATTGCTAATTTATACATAATTTCACCTCGTTAGTAAGTATATCATATTTAATCAACATATTCATTATTCACTTTTAAATTTGCTTTGATTTTTTCAACGAGATGTTGATATGCTCTTTGATTTTGATAATCATCAATAATTTTCATTGCATCATCTCGTGCAATTTGTAAAATTGGAAAATCTTTAAAAACATCTGCCACCAAAAATGTCGGTAACCCACTTTGTTTGTCTCCCAAAACTTCTCCTGGACCACGCATTTGCAAATCATATGTTGAAATTTCAAATCCATCATCACTTTTTTCCATATATTTTAAACGATCAATGGCATCCTTTGACGAAGATGAACTCATCAAATAACAATATGCCTGTTGATCACCACGACCAATACGTCCTCTTAACTGATGCAATTGACTCATACCAAAACGTTCAGCGTTATAGATCACCATCATATTAGCATTTTTGACATCAACCCCTACTTCGACAACTGTTGTTGAAACAAGAATTTGAATATCATTCTTTTGAAAGGAATTCATCACTTTATCTTTGTCTTCATCTTTCATTTGACCATGTAACAATCCTACACAATATTGATTTAAAAAATATTTTTGCATAGCTTCCGCAACCTGAGATACACTTTTTACGTCTAAATTCTCACTCTCATCAACCAATGGACAAATGACATAACATTGTCCACCCACTGCAAGATAGTCTTTTAAATGAGCTAATATTGGTTTCATAGACGAACCTTTAATATATTGTGTTTGAATCGGCATACGTCCTGCTGGCTTGGTTTTAATTGTTGACACATCCATATCTCCATACATTGATATTGCTAATGTTCTTGGGATTGGTGTGGCACTCATTATTAAAAAGTCAACTTGATTTCCTTTGTTTTTCAACGCTTTTCTTTGATTGACTCCAAAACGATGTTGTTCATCAGTAATCACAAACCCTAAATTATAATACTCAACTTTCTTTTGGAAAAGCGCGTGTGTTCCAACCACAATATCAACGACTCCACTTTTCAATTCCTCATAAAGTCTTTCTTTTTGTGATATAGATAACGACCCCGTTAACAATACAATACGAACATCTGTTCCTTTGAAAAATCTTTGTAAAGTTTGATAATGTTGGCGTGCAAGTATTTCAGTTGGTACCATTAAAGCCCCTTGATAACCTGCTAAATAATTTGCATATAAAGCGATAGAACTTACAACTGTTTTACCACTTCCAACATCACCTTGTAAAAAACGATACATCATCTGTGGTTTTTGTAAGTCTTCTACAATTTCTTTTGTTACTGTTCTTTGATCTGTTGTTAAAGAAAATGGGAGTTTTAAAATAAAATTTTGAAGTTTTTGATAATCAATATGTTTTTCAATTCCTATTTCAGCATCTCGTTCTTGTTTGATTAGTTGCATTGTTAATTGGAATTTTAAAAATTCTTCATACTTTAAATATTTTAATGCTTCTTTGATATCTTTTTGAGAACTAGGAAAATGAATATTCCATAAAGCAGTTTCTTTATGAATCAATTGATGTTTTATAATCATTTCTTCGGGCACATATGATTCTATTTGTCCTTGTATCTTACCAAACGCTTTTTTCACATATTGTTGAAATGATTTTTGAGTTAATCCCTCTTTTAAAGAGTAAATAGGGTATATCCCTTGGATTTCTTGAATAGGTTTCATTTTTATATCAGAAGCTACAATCTTATCTAATTGTGCTTTCCCGATAATCGTTACAATTGTTCCTATTTTTAAATATTGCCTTAAAAAATGACGATTGAAAATAGTGACTTGATATTGTTTCAAATAACGATCTTCTACTGTAAAAGACATACGTGACATACGCCCTTTAAAGAAAATTTTCACCGGTGAGATTAATGTTGCTTCAATAATAATGCGTTCATCTTCTAAACTTGGATATATTTCTTCGATAACATCATAACGATAAGGAAAATGATATAATACATCTTCTAATGTATGTATATTCATTCTCTGTAGTATGTCATATCTTTTTTTAGTTGTTTTTAACAATTCTATATCCATATTTTCATCACCTTGCTTAATTGTATAACAAAATCAAAAAAAAAGATACCTTGCGGTATCTGATTTATGAAGTTTGTGCTAAATCAATTGCATCTTTTAATTTAACACTAACAAGTTTTGTGACTCCTTTTTGTTGCATCGTTGCGCCATATAACAAATCACATTCTTCCATCGTCCCTTCTCTATGCGTCACAACAATAAATTGTGTTTGACTAGAGAATTCTCTTAAATATTTAGCAAAACGCTCAACATTTGCGACATCCAACGCTGCTTCAACTTCATCTAGAATACACATTGGCACAGGACGAACACGCAAGATTGCAAATAAACATGAAATAGCAATCAAAGCTTTTTCTCCTCCTGAAAACAATGTAATGTTTTGAACTGCCTTTCCTGGTGGTTGTACATCAATATCAATACCTGTTTCTAAAATATTTTCTGGATCTGTATATTTCAACTCAGCACGTCCACCACCAAACAAGTTTCTAAAGACAATATTAAATTCTCTATTCACTTTTTCAAATGTTTCACTAAAACGTACAATCATAATTTCATCCATTTCATCAATAGCTTTTAGAATACTATCCTGAGCAGCAATCAAATCAAGACGTTGTGAATTTAATGTTTCATAACGTGATGAAACTTCTTTGTAATCTTCAATAGCTTGTAAGTTCACATTGCCCAATCCTTGAATTTTATGTCTTAAAATACGCACAGTTTCCTTTGCTTCTTCCATATTCACTTCAGTTGCAACTTCTTCTTTTGCATATTCATAAGTCATCTTGTATTCATCGTTTAATCTGAGTAAATAATTTTGAAGTTCTGTTTCTTGCTTAGCTTTCATAACTTGTTTATCAGATATTTCTGATTGAAGAACACGAAGTGAAGCACGTGATTCACGCAATACTTTCTCTAACTTTTCACTTTCATTGACAAAACTCATACGCAATTCTCGTTTAGCTTGAATTGTTTCTGTTAAACGATCTCGCATTTTCTTTGCTTCATTTAATTGATTAATAAGCTCATTATCTTCAGCACCACTTTCAATCTCAGAAAGTTCTATACTTCGATTTGTCAAACTTTCATATTCACTTTTCGCTACTTGTAAATCACTTTTCTTATTTGTTACAACAAGTTCAAGTTTTGCAAATGACATTTGCTTTTGAAGTAAGTTATGTGAAATCTCTCTTGCATGGTTATCTAATTCATTAAGTTTGGCTTTTTTTGCAGTCATTTCTTCTTCTTGAGAAGCAATGAAATCGTTTATCATTTCTAATTCACGCTTACTTGCAAAATTAGAAGATTGATTTTTAAAACTTCCTCCAGTTAAAGAACCACCCACATTAATAATTTCACCATCCAATGTTACAACTTTATAACGTGCAAAAACAGCACGTGATAAAACTGAAGCATTATCAATTGTATCTACAAGTAAAACATTTCCTAATTGATTTTTGATGACATTATCAATCTTAGAATTTGAACGCACAAAATCACTCATCACACCAAGATAACCCTTCATTGTTTGACATACATTCAAATGTTCTTCTCTCACATAGCGTTCTTGCATAATTTCAATAGGTAAAAAAGTTGCACGACCTGATTTATTTGTTTTCAAGAAACGAATCGCTTCTCTAGCATCACTATCTTTTTGAGTAACAATAAATGACACAGCATTTCCTAACGCAATAGAAAGAGCTGTTTCATACTCAGAATCTGTTTCAATCAAATCACCTAATACACCAACAATACCGCTCAATGACTCTTTAGCTTGTAAAATAGAACGTACACCATAACTATATTGAGATTTATTTTCAACAATATCTATCAATTGTTCTTTGCGAGAACGATTGTTATGAAGTTGGAGATTTAAATTTTCAATATTTTGTCTAAGTGTCATCATTTCCTGACGATTTCTTTCTTGAGCAGCTTCTAGATCCATCTTTTCTTCTTTCGTTTCTTGATAACGTTTGACTCTATCATTATATTCATTAATAGCATCTTGCAAGATGGCCTTCATTTGTGTGATTCTTGCTTCTAAATCTTCTTTATTAGTATTCTCTAAAATATGTTTACGATTTGTATCAATTTCAACCTTTTGTGTTTCTAACTGATTGACATTATTCATCGCTGCTAAGAGTTGTCCTTGTAGACCATTGACTTCTTGATCTAATTCAAACATCTTCTTTTTCAATGTCTCATTTTGCTGTTCATTTAAAAGAGCTTGCCCTTCTAATGTCACTTTATCTTTATCCAAAGTATCCAACGATTCATTTAATTCTTTTAAAGAATTTGATAAGTTTTCAATTTCTTTAACCAAAACACTCACTTCAATAGATTGAAGTTCTTCTTTTAATTCCAAATAAACCTCTGCTTTTTCTTTTTGTCTTAATAGAGGCTGAATTTGTTTTTCTAATTCAGTACAAATATCTTCTACACGTTCTAAATTATCTTGTGTTCTTTCTAATTTACGAATAGATTCAATTTTACGTTTTTTATACTTAGCAACCCCTGCTGCTTCTTCAAACATACCACGCCTATCCTCTGGTTTACTATCCGCAAAAGACGAAATATTTCCTTGTGAAATAATAGATAAAGAATCTTTTCCCAGTCCAGTATCCATAATCAAATCCACTATATCTTTTAAACGACAAGGTTCTTTATTAATTAAATATTCTGCTTCATTATTTTGACGATACAAACGTCTTGTAATTTCTACTTCATTATATTCAAAATTCATGAAACGATCTTCATTATCAAAAACCAAAGTCACCTCAGCTACATTTTGTGGTTTACGATCTTCACTTCCGTTAAAAATAACATCGGACATATTAGATCCTCTCAATGATTTGACAGATTGTTCCCCTAATACCCATCTTACAGCATCACTAATGTTTGATTTTCCACAACCATTAGGTCCAACAATCCCAGTAATACCTTGTTGGAATTCAATAACTGATTTATCTGCAAATGATTTAAACCCATGAAGTTCAATTCTTTTTAAATGCATTTTAATCCCTTTCTTTACGGTTTATTGAAAATTTATAATCAAGATGGAAACTTCTTTCTTGAGGAAGTTTAACCGTAAACTGACTTCCCCCATCTTCAACAGAAACAACATCAATTGTTCCTTTATGTAAATCAATAATTCTTTTCACAATAGATAAACCTAAACCATTGCCTTCTATCGTTCTTGATTTATCTTGACGATAAAATCTTTCAAATATATGCGAGATTGCTTCTTTGCTCATTCCAACTCCAGTATCTTGAATACTGACTTCAACCATCTTCGATGTCTTTTTCACTTCAATAGTAACAACACCATGTTCATTGGTATATTTCACAGCATTGTTAATCAAATTTATCCAAACTTGTTCTAATCGTGATTCATCTGCTTCAATTATTACTGGAGTTTTAGGACGATGAAATTCAATCTCTATATCCTTACTTAAAGCAAGATTTTCTTGTGTATCAATAACTCTGTTTAATTGATCAATCAAGGAAAATTCGCTCATATCTAGTTGAACATCCTCACCATCAAGGACAGTTAATTGTAACATATTTTTGGCTAATGTCGATAATCTTTTACTATGAAATAAAATAATGTCAGCATATTTCATTTTTTGTTCTTCTGTAAGATTTTCATTTTTTAAAATTGTTGCAAACCCTTGAATTGCAGTTAAAGGTGTTTGAAACTCATGAGAAACATCAGAAATAAACTGTTGTCGCGTCTCCTCTTGTTTTGCTAATTGTTGAGCCATTTGATTAAAACTACGATTTAAACGTGCGATTTCATCATTTCCCGTATAATTGACACGAACACGATAATTTCCTTTCGACAACTCATTTGTTGCTTTATTTAAACGTGCAATAGGTTTAACAATAATATCAGCAATCACTAAAAATGTAATACTTCCTGCCACTAACATACATAATACAGCAATCATCGCAGAATCCACAAAGACCATTTCTCTTTTACCAACATCTTTTTGTAATGAAATGATATACACTTCATCATCAAACATATACGATGTAGTCATTCTTTTCACCGATGAATTATCTGTATCTATTGTTTTCCCAATGTTTTGAGATAAATAATGAAGGGCATTTTTAGGCATACTTGACATTGTCACATGTCCATATTTATCCTCTTTTCCATTATGATAAATCAAAAAACTAGATTCAGATGCTAAAGCATACCCCTCTAAAACCTTTTGTTTATCTTCACTATCTGTATATTTCAATAAATCAACAATATGTTCAGAAGAGCTTAATAATTCTTCAGTTGTCAATCTTCCAAGTTCAGTAGAATTCTTACGCATTGAAAAGTATCCAGCAATAGAAAAACTAAACAGAATACTGACTAAAAATCCTATAATCAGTTTTCCATAGATTGATTTCATGATTCAACCTCAATTTTATATCCAAGTCCACGTACAGTGACAACTTTAAAACCTGGTAAATGTCCTAAATTTTCACGAATACGTTTAATATGAACATCTACTGTACGATCAAATCCATCATAATCCATTCCCCAAATTTTTTCTATTAATTGTTCACGTGTAAAGATTTGATTTGGATTTTTTGCGAGTTCAAAAGCTAACTCAAATTGCTTTAATGGTAAATGAATAGTTTCATCTTGATAACGAATCTCATATTTATCACCATCAAAAATAACATCTTTAATTTGAATAATATTTTGTGCATTAATGCTATAACGCTTTAAAATTGCATATACTCTTGCAAGCAATTCATCTGGATCAAAGGGTTTTGTGACATAATCATCAATTCCTAAAGAAAAACCTCTTAATTTATCTGATGATTGTGCTTTAGCAGTTAACATAATGACTGGTATATCTTTAAACTGTTTCATTTCCTCTACCAAATCAAAACCATTCATGACCGGCATCATAATATCTACAATTGCCAAATCAACATATTCATTTTCTAAAATTTCTAAAGCTTTTTCTCCATTTTCTGCTTCTACAACAGAAAATCCTTCTTTATCTAAATAAAAACGGATCAATTCCCTAATATGTTCTTCATCATCTACAATGAGTATTTTAGATTTCATTATTATCGCCTCAATTCATATGGATTATATCATAAATCACAAAACATTCCTATATAGAGTTTATTTCTTCTTAAAGAATGATTTGTACTTTTTCTTACCTTGTTTTTCAATATCTTTCATAAGTTCATCTGCTCCATTTACATGTGCATCTATGGCTTTTTGACACCATATCTTTGCCTTTGACAAATCAATAGAGGTCCCTTGTCCAAACAAATAACAACGTGCTAAGTTAATATAAGAAAAACAATCTCCACCTTCTGATGCTTTTACGAAAAGTTCAAAAGCTTTATCAAAATCCAAATCCACTCCTGTTCCTTCTTTATAACAAACACCTAAATTATTCATAGCACCATAGTGCCCTTGGTCAACAGCTTTTTGGTAATATGCAATGGCTTTTTTCATATCACGATATTTTTCTTCTGCTGTAAAATCATACAAAACAGCCACTGCATAAGAAGCTCCTATATGCCCCAAAGAACTTGCTTCTTTAAATAACTCTATCGCTTTTAAAGTATCTTTTTGAAAACCTTTCCCATCACGATATAAACATCCCAACATATAATAAGCTCGAACAACTTTTGCATCATATGCCTTTTGATAACATTCAATAGCCTTGTCTATATTTTCTTCAACACCATCACCAATTTCATAACATTTTCCTAAATTTACAAACGCCTCAACAAAACCATGCTCTATTGCACTTTCATAATATGTAATCGCCTGTGCTGTACTTTGTGTCACACCTATCCCAAAATCATAACAACGTCCAGTGTTAAACAATCCTCTTGGATAGTATTGTTTTGCGGATTGCTCATAACATTCAAAAGCTTTGATTTCATCTTTTTCTACAACATCACCATCTTCATAAAAATATCCTAAACTACATAATGCAGGTGCATAGTAAAAATATGCCGATGCATTGTAATACTCAAAAGCTTTTTGTAAATCAACTTCACCAAAGTCACCTGCATCATACATGCATCCAAGATTATAAAGTGCTCGTACATTTTGAACAGATGCAGACATTTCATAATATTCTTTTGCTTTTTGAATATTGATATCGACTCCAATTCCATTTTCATAGCAATAACCCAAATTACATTGTGCAACATCATCACCTAAATCAGAAGCTTTCTGATAATATTCTACAGCCTTTGCATAGTTAATCTCTACTCCACGACCTAATTCATACATCAAGCCAATTCCACAATAAGCACGTGGATAATCATATACTATTGCTTTTTGATAATAATCAAAGGCCTTCAGATAATCTTGCTCAACACCTTCACCTTCTTCGTATAAATAGCCAATATTACACAAAGCACGAGGATTTCCCTGTTTACAAGCAAGTTCATAATAATAAATAGCTTTATCTAAATCTCTATCAACACCTATTCCAGCCTCAAAACAATATCCTAAATTACATTGTGCTTGATCATAACCTTGATCCGCTGCCTTTTGATAACACTCAACCGCTTTCTTTTCATCTTTTTCACAACCAAGCCCTATTTCATAACAATAACCCAAATTAGAAAGCCCACGCATATTTCCTGCTTCCGCTGACAAACGGTAATATTTTATAGCTTTAGTATTATCCTTTTCTACACCGATTCCATTCTCATAATAAAATCCTAAACTACACAACGCTCCAGGATCTTGTTGTTCTGCTGCTTTTTGACAATATTCAAAAGCCTTCTTTTCATTTTTTTTGACACCTATCCCTTTTTCTAGATAAAAAGCATATTTACACATTGCATAAACATAACCCTTATCAGCACTACGTTTTAAATACTGAATCGCAAGTTCTGGGTTTTCATCTTCAATCAATCTTGAATAACTTATCATAGCACGAGGATAACCGTAATCAGCACTTAACATATAAAGTTCCTTAGCTTTTTCAATATCAACGTCAACACCAATTCCTGTTTCATAACAATATGCTAAATAACAATATGCTGGCGGATAGTGAAGATTCGATGCTTGTTGATACCAGTAAACAGCCATTTGTTCATCCTTCTCAACACCTTCACCTATTTCATATAAATAACCAAGTTGAATTTGACAAATTTCCACACCTGCATTTGCCCCTTCTTGATACCAATATGCTGCTTCATGGAAGTCTTGTTTTGTTCCAACTCCTATTTCATAGCAATGACCAACGTCATAATAAGCTTGAACAAATCCAGCTTTAGCTGCTTCCTCAAATAATTCTAATGCCTTCTTGCCATCATGTTCAACACCACGACCATAAAAATAACATTCTCCTAAATAGAAGCATGCTCTTAAATTCTGATACTCATAAGCTTGTGTAAAATAAAGAAAAGCCTCCTGATAATCAACTTCTTTACCAATTCCTACATAACAACAATATGCGTAATTACACATCCCAATTTCATCACCAAGATCAGCAGCTTGTTTATAATAATCAACAGCAATTGTTCGATCTTGTTCAACACCTAAACCTACTTCATAAAGATAACCTAATGAACATAGAGATTTCACATGCCCCATTTGAGCTGCTTGACTATAAAGTTCAAAAGCTTTGTATTCATCTTGAACACAATTTATACCATTTAAATACTTAAGTGCTAAAGAAAAAATATCATCTGCATAAGTCAATTCTTCTTCATCTTCTAATTGATTGATTCGTGAAAGTAAGCAAACATCAACCCCTCGGACAGCACCATCTTCTTCACGATAATAATGTTCTTCTTTCAAATAAGGTGAATTTGTTAAATCAGGAAAATAATCTACTTCATATTTCACCATTAAATCATAAACCATTCTTTCAACATCTTCTTCAAGACAATCAATCACTTTGACTTTCATTAAGGCGTAATCATCTGATGTATCATTAATCAAATAAACCCATGCCATATCATCATATGTAATAGCAACAAAATCAATTCTCCATTCTCCAAAAAATGGTTCATACTGTTTTAATCTTTCTAATAACGTATCCATTACTTCCTCCTTTAACAAAAGGTACGTTTTAACGTACCTTCTTAATGAAATGTTATTGATGAAACAACTTCGGAAGTTGAACCATCTTTCATATGTTCAATAGTGACTTTATCCCCTACTTTTGCAAGTGGTAAATGATCACTGATAGAAATCGGTGCAATATAAATTGTAGGTTTATTATCTAATGTAAAGTAGTAATTTGAATTTCCATTCACAACCGCTTCTTGAATAGATGTAATTGTTCCACTTAACGTTTGTTCATCTGTTTGCACATCAGTTTTACCATTGTCCTTTAATAATTGATAATAAGCCTTTTCTGCTTCAGCCACACTGTTTCCAGTTGCAACAATTTGATAATTTTCAACACTCACAAAAGCATATTGTTTCACTAAACCTGCACTATCTTTTAAAGACATGAAATATGTTGGATGCCCACCAGCATTAATCAAAATTGGGAATGTCGCTTTATATTTTAAGTTTTGAACTTTCCCTTCTGCCGATGACATTGCTGAATATTCCTCTGCCCCACTAATAGCATAATACTTTGCCTCTTTTGTACGCATATTAATCAATGCAAAACCAACATTAGATGCATCACTTGATACAGAAGTTAAACCTGTATAAATATAAACATCATCATCCATTGCCACATAGTTATACCCGTCAGTTGGTTTCAATACCCCTTTTTGTGAAAACAGTGTATTGAAATAACCTTTTCCATATTTACCCCAGTTTTCTAATTGTGATAAAAGAAGATTTGAAGGATAAACGCGATCCAACCACGTTGGAACATCTTGAATATCATAATATTGACATGTTCCATCTATTGCATTGACTAAAATAGCACCTTCTATGTCCTTACCACCAAACACACCAATCTTATAAGTATAAACTGGTGCAATCCAATAAGGTTGACCTTCTTCATCTATTTCAAATGATGGTTTTTCAAACATCTTTGTTGGATAGTTCATACGAATATGACGATCTATATTTCTAAAAAACAAATCAGATTCAGAATATTTCATACCTTCTTTTAAACGTACAACTTCTGATTCTTGAGTAACCATATCTACACGAATATAAGCAGGTAATCCTTCACTTTGATTAGTAAACCATTTGATTAAATCACTATATGAAATTGTTGTCACACGATAAGGTTTATCTTGATAATTAATTTGATTGTAACTATTATCAACTTCAAATTGTGATACATAGTCTACAATTTCACCCATTTTTCTATCTCCTAATCGTTCTGCACTTTCTTTATCAACAACAGGAATAGATTGATAATTCACTTTTTCATTATCCTTATAAAAATCAGCATCCTTATCAACATTTAATTGTTTTTGATAGGTTGATGCATGAAAAATTGGAGAACTCACTAATTGTCCAATAAAAACATATCCAACCAAAACAACAATAGTAATCACACAAACTTTACTCATTTTATCAAAATTTAAATGAAATAAACTTCTTAAACCAACAAAAATAGCTAATGTAAATGCAAAAAAGAATATAAAATCAGGTGATCTTAAATTAATAGGAATTAATACAAAGAATTCCGCAATAACAAAAAACAAGATTGTTATAAGTAATGCTTTTATTGTCCCATTTTTCTTTGAAGTCTTCGATTGGAAAGTATTTTCTCCCACAACTCGACCAAAAAAGTTTTCAAATATTTTATCCATTGATTTTCTCCTTTAACCTTCTAATTAAATCATCAAGTTCATCTAAAGAAAGAAGCGTTGCTCCAGAAGCATTTGCATGTCCTCCTCCTCTAAATTCACTTGCAACATCATTGATTGTTATCCCACGACTGCGAATACTTACCCGATAATTATTATCTACCACATTTTCTGTAACTGCTAACCAAATCTTAATTTCTTCAAAGTTTGATAAGGTATTGACAAATTGTGATCCTTGATCTCGTGTAATATGTAAAGTCTTCAAATCTTCTTGACTTAAATAATACCATGCAACTCCATCTTCTAAATGATAATTGTTATAGATAAATTGTGTAATTTGGAGCTGACTTAGTGGTCTTAGATATAGTTTTTCATATAATGCTTCTATTTGTACACCTGCATCTAACAAAAACGATACAGCCTTAAATGTTTTTTTTGTAGTCGTTTTGTATAAAAATCGATTACTATCTCCTACGATACCTAAATACAAAGCATTGGCTGCTTCAATTGGTAAATCAATATAAGATTCTTTTAAAAGTAATGTTACAATTTCGCTACAAGAAGACGCTGATTCATGTTCGATATTCATGTCTCCATAAGAATCCACAACGATGTGATGATCGATTTTTAAAATCTTGTCACAAACAGAAATATCTCCGTCGATACGTTCTCTATTTGCTGTATCTAATACAATTCCTAATGTTGGTCCTTTTTTGAATTCACCAACTTCAAATGATGGAAAAAGTTTTAACAAATCATTACTCATATCTCCCGCTAGAACAACATTGATATCAGGTAAATATGTTTTAATAACCCAATAAAGTCCTAATTGTGAACCATAAGCATCTAAATCCGGATTCACATGTCTATATAAAACAACTTGATTGTAATATCTTTTTTTATTAAATAATTGATCCATTTTTTATCACCCTTTTTATCATAATACCATAGAATGTCATAAATATGAACTAAAAGAGAAGTTCACTTTTAAATTCATCATACAACTTTATTTTGATACTCCTTATATTACAATCAAATCAACACTTAGAAAATACTCTATAGATAAGTTAAAATTATTGCAAGTAGATTTTAACTTTTTAAAATCAAAACGTATATTTTAAAAATGTTGGTATTCATATCTATATCACACACTTTTCCTACTTCTTTCATTAGATTTTCTTTGTTTTATAACATAAGTATAACCAAAAAAAAGATAGCTTTCGCTATCTCAATGAAATAAGCAGTTAAACCTAAAGTATATATCACACATCTTACTATGCTTTATTTAAAAGAATTGCTTTCACATCTTCTTCGTTATTGACTTGGAATATCTTAATTGTTAACTGATTAAGCTTATCCATATGACTTTGATAGATCATCTTTTCTGTATCTTTTGATAAATGATTAAATTTAACTTTAAGTTGTTGAATTAAAGTTTTCGCATCTGTCATTTATTAAAGTGTACCCTTTATCAAAGACAAATTAAGGGACAATAAATCATAAATTTATTTCTCTACCCTATTATTTAAAATGATACATAACAATCGCTGAAGCAATCGCAACATTTAATGATTCAATAGATTTGATAGGAATATAGAGTGCATGATCACAAGACTCCAAAACAACTTGAGAAATTCCCTGTCCTTCATTTCCCATCACAAAAGCCATCTTTTCTTGCTTTTCATATTCATCAATAGACAATGCGTGATGTAATGAAGTTCCATAAACTTTCACTCCATGTTTTTGAAGATGTGAAATCACATCTAATAAATCCATTACACAAATATTCATTTGAAACAAAGCTCCTTGTGTAGAACGAATAACTTTATCATTGTATAGATCAACACAATCCTTTGACATAATAATTTGATCATAACCAAGAGCTAATGCTGTTCGCATAATTGTCCCAACATTTCCTGGGTCTTGAACACGATCTAGTAAAAGATATCTCTTTCCATTTTCTAAAATTTCTTGTGTTTTTAATTGTTGACAAAGTGCCATAATAGGTTGAGGTGTTTTTGTAAAAGCCAGTCTATTCATGATATTTTGTGAAACTTGTACTGTTTCTATATCATAATGAATATCCTCTGTCGTAATAATCTTGATGGCACATTGATATTTCATAGCTTCTTCTACAAGATGATATCCCTCTACCAAAAAAAAGCCTGTTTCATCACGATATTTTTTTTGTTTTAGTTTCATTAATGATTTAATTGTTTCATTTTGTATTGATGTTATCATAAATGGATCCCCTTTAATTCTTTTTGCCTTTCTTTATAATCAGGCATTCTTTTTTTCATTTCTTGATAAAATAATGAAGAATGATTAGGCTGTAAAAAATGTGTTAATTCATGTACAATCACATAATCAATGTATCGTTTATCAAGATGAACTAAATAAAAATTGAATGAAATTTTATTCATCTTATAAAAACAACTGCCCCATCTTCCTTTATATTTCTTAATAATCACTTCTGGTTTATCTAGATCAAAAGCATAAGTCAAATAATAAATCATTCTTTCTTCAATATAATCTTGAAGCAATGACTTCAAAAACATTTCAATACTCTTTTGAATATCACGATGATAAACATATACACAATCATCATGAATTGCACAACGTCTTTCTCCTATATCTCTTAAACAAATTCGATATCGTTTTCCATAAATATTAACATATTCTTGATCTTGATAGATACCAAAAGGAATATATTCTTCTATTTGTTTTAGTAATCTATCTTGATATTGATATATATATCTTTCAATTGTAGAAAGTGACATCATCAAAGGTGCTCTAACTTTCAATTGCCCTTTTTCAACTTTCAAATATAATGTCTTAATAGCTTTATGTTCTAACTCATATGTGATTGTTTGATTCTTTAAAACAATTGTTTTGATTTCCATAGTCACTCCGAATAAAATAAAATATTTTTTCCATAATAAAATAAGAAAGGATGATTATATGCGCGAAGCATTATTAATGAATTTAAAAGGATTTTCTGCTTTACAATTAAAACATACAATTGATGAAGGTATTGCCTCAAAAGAAGAAACAATTCTTGTTGGATTAGGTGTCCTCTTTGAAGAATATTATAAATCATTAGATCCTTCTTCTCAAAATACTTTCTTGCAAAATCTTTCTTCTTTACTATAGACCATTACTGGTCTTTTTGTTTCCAAAAAAACAATTCAGGTGAATGCTTATACATTTGTTTCACCATACGTACCATAATTAGCAAACTCAATAAACATGCATTATATTGAAATAACGAATGCATTGGTATAAAGAATGCAACAATGCTTAATACAATTAAAAATAAACATGGTATAAATGTCACTTTTTGTTCATATTCATCATAAATAATTTTTGAAATTTCAAAAATCAAATAATCACATAACCATAACAATAAAAAATAAAGTGTTGTATAAATATCATAAATAAACAACCTTTGCATTGCCTCACTTATTTCACAATGATAAAAATTAATAAGTGAAAAAAGAAATGAAACAATTGCAACAATACATGTTCCAAATAGATTACGAAACATATATAAATGTATTTTATCTTTATGCATCAAGATCACCCTCCTGTAAAGCTTTATGAAGATCTATACTAAAGACCATTGGTTCTTTATCTTTTTCATCTTTTTTCAGTGAAATAATACAACATATCTCTTTATCTAAAAGTGATCCTTCTAAATCGTAAAAATAAGCCTGTTGATTAGGACTCTTCTTCATATCTTTAATACTTTGAGATATATGTGCAAAACGAAGATAATCATCAAGATTTTCAGGATTTCCTTTATCTTTTAATACAAGATAATCAATCGTACAATATTGATAGTCTTGAGAAACTTTTTTTTCATCAAAAGATAAGATTCCTGTTTTTAACCATGTTGATGTTACATAAACATTTTGAATCGTATAATCTTTATTAGATCCTGTATATCTAAAAAGTTCAACCTTATTCATTGTCAAATTTTGATCATAGATTGTTTTGTTTTTTCTTTGAATGAGTATATTGACTTCAAGATCACTTGTTTTTTCAAAATCAATATTTTCTTTAGATTTTTGATTATCAAATTGGCATACTTCATTATCATCTTGAATAGTATACTTTTGTTTAAATGTGAAAGTCTTTTCTTGAGGAAGTTTTCCAGTATACGTCAAAGTTAAACAATCTCCTTTTAAAAAGAAATTATTTTTTAAAGACATCATTCTCCCATTACCAAAGTATGATCCTTGCTTATTTTGATATAACTCAATATTTTCAATTTGTATGTCTTCATTTCCAGCTTGATAACACGCTTGAAATTGCTTTTGATCAATAAAAGTATGAAAAGCAAAATTATCATACCAAAACATTAATGTCATAAAAACAACAACTAATAAACCTAAAGATAACCCAAGTTGTCTCTTTACTGTCTTATCCATTTCTATCACCATTACTTATTATATAGATTTTTTCAAAAAAAGAAAAGACCTTACGGCCTTATCCTAAAGTCACATTCACTTTTGTAGAAGCTCCATCACGATTAATTGTGAGTGTAACTTTATCACCAGATTTTTTCGCATAAAGCATTGTTAAAAACTCTTTATAACTTGTAATTTCTTTACCATCAAATTCAGTAATAACATCACCAATACGAATACCAGCTTTAGAAGCAGCACTTCCACTTTGAACATTTGCAACATAAATTCCTCTATTTAAATTTGTTTGAATACGATACATATATAATTCGTAAGATGAATAACCATCTAGTGAAACACCCGAAATTCCTAAAGTTGGTCTTGAAACTTTTCCAGTTTGAATAATTTCATCCACCAATTTCACAGCATCATTAATTGGTAAAGCAAATCCCATACCTTCAACTTCCTCTGATGCATATTTCATTGATGTAATACCAACCAATTCACCAACAGCATTCACCAATGCACCACCACTGTTTCCAGGATTAATAGCCGCATCTGTCTGGATAACATTCATATCCCAATCTTCTTTACCATCATTATTTAAATCCACAGAAATAGTACGTTTACTTGCTGAAACAATACCTTGAGTCACAGTACCAGCATATTCAATACCAAGTGGACTTCCAATAGCCATCACTGTTTCACCTGAGTCTAATAAATCAGAATCTCCTAATGTAAAAGGTTGTACATCGAAATCAACATTCATTTTTAATACTGCAATATCACCATATTGATCACTTCCTAAAAGATCAGCTTTTACAGACTTTCCATTAGAAAAAATAACTTCAATAGCTGTAGCCCCATCAATCACATGATGGTTTGTTATAACATGCACAGTTTTTCCGTTTTTCTTATAAACAACACCACTTCCACTACCAGCAAGTTGATTATTTCTATAAACTGCAATCCCTACAGTTTTTGATTTAGCATCATCGATAACTTCTGTTAAATCAGATTTCACATCATGTTTCACTGTCTCAACATTTGCATTTATTTGTGATGAGGAAGATGTTCCTTGTCCAAGATATACAACTTTATAAAGCAAAAATCCATTACATAAAAGTGATACAACAAGTAACACCATAACAACAATTTTAAATAATTTATTTTTATTTATTTTTGACATATTAATCTTCCTTCCTTTTAATTTCTATATTTATCATAAACAATAATTAACTGTAGATTATTTGAAAATTGTGTGAAAATGTCAAAAAACAACCAAATGTGATTATTGCTTATCAGCCAACATTTCTTCAAATAATTTATCGTCTAAAACTTCTAAAAACTGCGTTAACAAATCAACTGTTGCTTGATAATCATCTTCATGAATAATTGTATGATGAGAATGCATATAACGAGATGGAATAGAAAGCGTTAAATTCATAACCCCCGCTTCTACCTTACTTAATTCTCCAGAATCAGTTCCACCTGCACCCACAACTTCTAATTGATAAGGAATAGCCTTATCTTCACAAATCTTTTCTAAAACTTTCAATAAACCAGTATGAGCAATATAACTTCCATCTAATACACTAATTGCTACACCACTCCCTAATCTTACATCACCTTTATGACTAGGTAAATCTTCTGAAAATGTCACATCAATGGCAATTGCAATATCAGGTTTTACCATTTGTCCAACAGTCTTTGCCCCACGAAGTCCAACTTCTTCTTGTACAGTGCCCGCTCCATATAAAGTAGGATAAATACTCTTTCCTTTTAATTGACGAAGCACATCAATCACAACTGCCACGCCAATACGGTCATCCCATGCTTTAGACATTAAACATTTTGGATTTCCCATCACTGTAAATTCAGATACAGGTGTAATAGGATCACCTTTACGAATCCCCAATTTTAAAGCTTCTTCTTTATTTAAAACACCAATATCTATAAAAGCATCTTTAGGATCTACAACTTTATTTTTCTCTGCATCTGTTTTTCCATGTGGTGGTTCTGAACCAAAAACACCTTTGATTTCTTGACCATCTCTAGTTGTAATACACATTAAAGATGATGGTAAATTTTGTCCCATCCATCCACCAATAGGTTGAACTTTAATAAAACCACCTTCATCAATATCTTTCACAAGAAATCCTATTTCATCAATATGCCCTGTAATTAATACTTTTAATGAACCTTCACCTTTTTTTATACCAACTAAACTTCCTAAACGATCATATTGGATTTCATCAACACAATCTTCTATATATGATTTCATTAAACGTGTTGCATTCTTTTCAAATCCACTAATACCATTTACTAAAC
>Snoopy_p2__coassemble_558_pt1 | contig 27874 bp, 25 predicted proteins | sample Snoopy_p2__metabat2_low_PE_005 | metagenome-assembled genome bin Snoopy_p2 | reverse complement strand
TCCCCATAAAATTTTATAGCGATTTTTTCAAATCCCCATCAGATTTTATAGTGCCAATTTTCTAGGGGTATCTTAAACCCTAAACTATTTTAGAGTCGATTTTTCATGAATCCCATGAAAACTTAGAGACCCAGTCAATCTTTGAGGGTTATTTTCTTATTCGCTTCTTTTATTTTTAATCCTAAAACTTATAATTGATACTCCAAATAATGCTAATCCTGCTAATGATGCATATAACATCATATTATTTTCATCATCTGTTTTTACAGGTTCTTCTTTTGGTTCATAATTTGGATCAATTTCACCACATACTGTACATTTACCATCTTTATAGTTATGTTCTAATTTCGCCAAAATTGTTTCTTCTTTTGCAATTTCCTTTGTTAATTCTTTATCACTAAAATATTTTTCACAGTCTTCACAATACCAATATTCAATATTTCCTTCTTTTGTACATACTGCATCTTTTGCTTCTACTTTGACTGCTTTATGTCCAGTTGCTTTAATGACAACATCTATGATTTCTTCTTTACCTTCTGCATCTTTGAAATTCTTTTGACAAATAGGACAATGATAATATGCTACATTTCCATTTTCAGTACATGATGCTTCTTTTTTTGCAACAAATTTAGCTTCTGAATGTGTATCTACCACAAAATCACCATCATCATCAGCAATAACCAAATCTGTTTTTTCAACTTCATAAGTTGTTGCTTTAGACGAATCTTTCCCCTTATCTGTATAATACCCTTTACTTTGTTTCATAACATCAGCTTTTGTATTAAACATAGAGAATGAAATAATCCCTTGCTCTGCGTTAGCATCTGAGCGTCCATCACCTAATAAAATATCTCCATTACCACAATTTTTTGCATTTGCTTCATAATTAAACTCTACATTATTAATAGCTAGTTTAGAAACAGATTCCTTTTGAACAACTATACGAACAGGTGCTGCATAAGTCTTATTTGATTCTGATCCCTGACCACAATTAATAAATTGACTACCTGTAATTTTTACTTCTTGTGTTCCTTTCATTTTATGGTTCAAGTTTATTGCTACATCAATGTTATTAAATGTTGTATTATTTATAGTAATTGAACCATTGGCATTACTATAGATAGAAGTATCTTTATGTGAACCATTTTTACTTTCAAAACTACAATCGTTAACATTAATATTAATATCACCTGTTGTTCCTGTAAAATAAATACGATTCATGTTTTTACAATTTTCAAAGTTTAAGTTGATAGTATGATTTGTATGCCTTTGACCCCATGCAGCAATACCATTTAAATCTTTTACTGTAACAGTAATATCTTTTTCTAAATCACTTCCATTATTTGGTAACTGATTTCCTGTTTGGCGGTCATATTTATATGTATCAATTTCTATATCGCCTTCTCCGCTTGTTACCCTTGCTCCATTACCATAAATAATCATATCATCAGCCACATGTCCATGAGTCATTGCTCCTACATCAGAATTGGCCTTACAATGGATTTCTTTTATACCTGTAGTTGTGTTATCCATGTATGCTGCCTTCAATGCATTAGCAAGTGTATCATAATAATTACCATTATAAAACACTGTTGTTTTTTCTGGATAAACTAATTCCGTTTTTTCTGTACCATGAGCAACTGTCGTAGGTGTTAATAGAGCAAACACCATCGCTATTAAAAATAAAAACTTCATCCCTTTTTTCATATTTTCCTCCCATTTTATATTATTAAAGACAAATAAATCACATAATTTATCTTGTCATTTAAATTATATCTCTACTTTTTTTATTTGTCAACATTTCATGTAAGCGTTTTCTTTTAGGTGAAAATAAAAAGCTTGAAAAATAGATAATATCTCTATAGATCAAGCTTATGATTATTTTATTCAAACGGAAATGTATAAGGAAGATCAAATTTATCTCTGATTTCAATCATTTCTTTTTGAACTTCACTACCAACAGGTACGCCTTTATCTTTTCTTTTTTGCCATACTAAATATTCTTTTTCACCAGCCGTATAAATTCTATCTTCGTCAGGTGCTTTTTTAGAGTTTCTCAATTCTCTTAAAATATCCCCTGTAATCTTTTTAAAGTTATCTAACCCCATAAATGCTTCAGGATCAATAACAAGAAAGAAATGACCTAAATGACATGGTCTCTTATTTCCATTTTCATCAAGCCCACTCAATGCTTTTAAAAATAGCCCTTGTTGGAGTGAAGCAGATAAGATTTCTACAACAGTTGCATAACCATAACCTTTATATCCTGCTAGTTCTTCACCAATTCCTCCAAGTGGTGCTAATGCCGCATGACCAGTAGTTAAATCTTTTAATATTTGATGACTATCTACAAGTGCTTCACCGTTATGAGAAATAACCATTCCCTTTGGTGTTTCTTTACCTTCTCGAGCATAAAATTCTATTTTTCCTCTTTGGGTGATTGATGTTGCACAATCTAAGACAAATGGAAATTCTTCATCAGTAGGAAAAGCTACTGTCAAAGGATTTGTTCCTAACATATTTTCAACCCCAAATGTAGGTGCAATAGACGGTCTTGCGTTTGTTCCTGTTATAGCAATAAGTCCTGCTTTTGTAGCCATTGTTGCCCAATATCCTGCAATACCATAATGTGATGAATTTCTCACAGTAATCATAGATAAGCCATATTTTTTTGCTTTTTCTATAGCCATTTGCATAGCTTTATGAGAAACAATCATTCCCATTCCATCGTGTCCATCTAATACTGCAATTGTAGGTGTTTCTTTCACAATTTCAATTTGTGTTATAGGTGAAAGTGTACCTTCTTCAATACGATTTAAATAAATAGGTTTTAAACGATTACATCCATGGCTTTCAATACCACGTCTATCACTTTCTAATAAAACATCAGTACAAATACACGCATCATCTCTAGGAACACCATAACTACAAAAAGCATCAATCATAAAGTTTTCCATGAGTGTCCAAGAAACATATGGTCTTGTATCTTCCATAAAAAAATCACGCTCCTTCATACTTCTATTATAGCAAACAATACCTTTATTCAAAAATGATTTAAAATAAATTCAGAAAATAAAAGAACTAACATATTGAGCTAGTTCTATAAATCTATATTAGGAAGTGTAAATCCTCTTCCTTTCACACTATGTATTTCACTACCAATAATAAAAGCTTCTGGATCTATTTGCCTAATAAGTTCATTTATTTGAGCATGTTCACGATTATTAACAACACACAAGACAGCTTTTTGTTCATTTTGGAAATATCCTGTTGTAATATTCACAAAAGTACAACCACGATCTATTTCCTTAAAAATAGCCTTTGATATTTCCTCATATTTCGGTGAAATCACAAGCACCTGTAAATTCTTTTCGCCCAAGACAATCACTTTATCTAATACTGCATTCATAATAAAAACCGCAATAATCCCATATAAAATACCTTCAAAATTTGAAAAGAAAACTTGTGATATTAAAATAACTGTATCAAAAATGTTAATCAATATAGAAATTGATATGTTTGTTTTATGATGAACAATTAATGGCGGTACATCCATACCACCAGTACTATATCCTAGCCTAAAGACAATTCCTAATCCTATGCCAATAAATATTCCTGCATAAATTGTGCATAATAAAATATCATTTGATAAATGAGATAATGCCGGAATAGATTCAAACAACTCTAGGAAAAAAGGAAATGCAAAGGAGCTTAAAACAGTACCAGCCGCAAACCTTTTTCCTAGTATCATATAACCTAACACTAATGCAATCATGTTAATAATGAAAACAACTGTCGTATAATCAATTGGTATCAATTGACTTATCAAAAGTCCTATTCCCGTTGCCCCACCAACGATTAAATCAATCGGTATTGCGAATGCAGCATATCCAAAAGCAACACATGCATTACCAAACAAAACCAAAACAATATCTAATATAATTCTCTTTAAGCTATGCCCATGCATTATTCTTCCTCCTTCACCATAGATTTCAAATAAGCATAAATACAATCATCTAAAGCACCATCTAAAATAGCCTTAGGATTATTACTTTCATAACCACTACGATTATCTTTTACCAAAGAATAAGGGTGTAAAACATAAGAACGAATTTGACTTCCCCATTCAATTGCTTTTTGTTCACCTTTAATATCACTTAATTGTGTTGCTTGTTCCTCTAACATCTTTTGATAAAGTTTTGTTTTCAACATAATCATCGCTTGTTCCCTATTTTGAATTTGAGAGCGTTGAGATTGGCATGTGACAACAATATTCGTAGGAATATGTGTAATACGAATAGCCGAATCTGTTTTATTGATATGTTGTCCTCCAGCTCCAGATGCACGATAAGTATCAATTCTTAAATCACTTTGATTAATTTCAATTTCAATATCATTATCAAACTCTGGCATAACATCAACTGATGCAAAAGATGTATGTCTTCTCTTTGAAGAATCAAATGGAGAAATACGCACTAAACGATGAACACCTTTTTCAGCTTTTAAATGTCCATAAGCATTATATCCACTTATACGCATTGTGACTGATTTTAACCCTGCTTCTTCACCATCAAGATAATCTAAAACCTCTACTTTAAATCCTTTTTTATCACCATATCTTTGGTACATACGCATTAACATCGCAGCCCAATCTTGTGATTCAGTTCCTCCTGCACCAGGATGAATTTCTAAAATCGCATTATGATGATCATATTCACCTGAAAACAATAAAACTTTTTCAAATTCACTTAATTCCTCTTGAAAAACATTATAGTCTAATTCAAGTGCTTCTTCAAAATCAGAATCTCCAGTCTCTTTAACAAGTTCTAATGTTTCTAATAATTCTGTATAAGATGATTCAAGATGCTCATATGTTTCTACATTCTTTTTCATCTCATTTAATTGATCATATATTTTTCTTGCATGATCTTGATCATTCCAAAAATCTTCTGCTAACGTTTGAATTGTCAATCCTTCAATTTCTCTTCTTAAAGCCTCAATATCAATAGAAACAAATAATTCATCTAGTAATAAATGGGCTTTTTCAAGCCCATTCTTTATTTCATATAACTCCATTAATTGTCCTTTAATTCAAATTCAATTTGAACAGAAGGAATTTGTTGTTCTTGTTCACTACCAGGTGCGATACCCATATGAACAATGTTTCTAGTAATATCTTCAGCAATTGACTTTGTCATTTCTTCAAACATATAGAAAGCTTCTTCAGTATACTCTTGTAATGGATCTCTTTGTGCATAGGCTCTTAAATAAATACCATTTCTTAATTTTTGCATAGCATCAATATGATTAATCCATGAATGATCAATAACTCCTAATAAAACACGACGTTCATAATCAAGTTTAATTTCAGCAGGTAAATCTTTATTAAAACGATTTTGATATTGTAAGAAAGCAATTTCTGATAAAGTTTCCATTAACTTATGAGAATCATTTCTTACAACTTCTTTATTTTTTGCAACTAAAGTCGCAAGCAACATATAGTTCTTTGAAACATATTGAATAGCTCCATCCACATCAACAACTTCTTCTTTACCATCTTGTCTCGTAAATTTACGAACTGTTAATTCAACAGCTTGTTCAAACATACCTTTAATAATTGGACCCAAATCTTCTTGTGACATAATATCATCACGTTCTTTATACATGATTTCACGTTGTTGACGCATAATATCATCATATTGTAATAATTGTTTACGAATGTCGAAGTTTTGTCCTTCAACACGTTTTTGTGCATTTTCAATAGATTTTGTAACCATCTTACTTTCGATAGCTTCATCATCTAAATAGTTTTGAGTTAATTGTTGAACTCTTTCACCAGCAAATCTTTGCATTAATTCATCTTCAAAAGATACAAAGAATAATGAACAACCTGGATCCCCTTGACGACCAGAACGTCCTCTTAACTGATTATCAATACGTCTTGACTCATGTCTTTCACTACCAATAACCATTAAACCACCAATTTCATGAACACCTTCACCTAATTTGATGTCAGTACCACGACCAGCCATGTTAGTCGCAATAGTTACAGCCCCCATAACACCAGCTTTTTCAATAATCAAAGCTTCTTTAGCATGATTTTTTGCATTCAAAACATTGTGCTTAATACCACGTTTATTTAACATCTTGCTTAATAATTCAGAAGTTTCTACAGATACAGTACCTAATAAGATAGGTTGCCCATAAGCATGGCGTCTTTCAACCTCATCACAAATCGCACGATATTTTGCAGATTGTTTAGCAAAGACTAAATCTGGTTTATCATCTCTAATAACAGGTTTATTTGTAGGAATTTCAATAACACGCATGTTATAGATTGTTCTAAATTCTTCTTCTTCAGTTTTTGCTGTACCTGTCATACCAGCCAATTTATTAAATAATCTAAAGAAATTTTGATAAGTAATTGTTGCTAGTGTAACAGTTTCTTCTTTGATTGGTACACCTTCTTTAGCTTCTAATGCTTGATGTAATCCATCACTATAAGCACGACCTGGCATTACACGACCAGTGAATTGATCAATAATCATAATACTTGCATTACGTATATCATGACTTCCATCTTCTGTCGCAATCATGTATTCAACATCTTTTGTCATTGTATAGTTTGCTTTTAATGCTTGGTTAATATGATGCACTAATGCTGTATTAGCTGGATCATATAAGTTATCAAGTTTGAAATTCTTTTCAGCCTTACTAATTCCTTGAGGCGTTAAAGTCACTGTCTTACTTTCAATATCAACTTCATAATCTTTATCAGCAATCAATGATTTCACAAATTTATCTGCTTGTACATATTGCATTGCAGTATTTTTCTTACCGCCTGAAATAATCAATGGTGTTCTTGATTCATCAATTAAGATTGAGTCAACTTCATCAACTAAAGCATAGTTTAATGGTCTTAAGACTTTATCTTTTAAAGAAGTCACCATATTATCACGAAGATAGTCAAATCCTAATTCCGCATTTGTTGTATAAGTTACATCACAACTATGTTCAATTCTCTTTTCATCATTAGATAAACCATGTTTATTCAACCCAACAGACAAACCTAAGAATTCTAAAACCTTACCATTTTCAGTTTTATCGCGTTCAGCCAAATAATCATTAACAGTTACAACATGAACACCTTTTCCTTCCAAGGCATTTAAATAAACTGGGAAAATAGATGTTAAAGTTTTTCCTTCGCCAGTTTTCATCTCTGCAATATCGCCATTATGCAATGATATAGCACCCATAAGTTGCACTTTAAATGCTTTTAATTTCAAACATCTCCATGCTGCTTCTCTTACAACAGCAAATGCTTGAGGTAAAATATCATCTAAAGTTTTCCCACTATCAAGCAAACCTCTTAGGATTTCTGTTTGTCCTGCTAATTCAACGTCATCCATAGCTTCGTATTGAGGTTCTAAATCAATGATTTGTAAAGCTTGTTTTTCTAATTTCTTTAAAATCTTTGTATCTTGAGAAAACGCACTTTTAATACTACTAAATAACCCTTTCTTTTCTTTTTGAGGTGTTGTATTAAAAGGTAGTGGTTCTGCTTTCTTTTCAATATTTTCAAATGTTTCTACAACAATATCTTCACCTAAATCATCACTTAAATCCACAATTTCTGCATCCGGATTTAATCCTAATGATTCAAGTTCTTTTGCTTCTTTCTTTTTTAATTGTTTTCTAATTTCTTGCTTTTTACTTGCCATGAAGCTATCTCCTTTCATGCATACTAAAACGTAATAATTATATCATAATCTCATAAGAATAAAAAGAAATAATCACAAAAACGCACAAACACCCACTTTATAAACAAAAAACCTGCCTCAGCAGGTGAAAGAACATTATTAAACCTTCATAACATTTTTTGCTTGCAAACCACGGTCACTTTGATAAAGTTCAAATTCTACAACTTCACCTTCATTTAAAGACTTATATCCATCTTGAACAATTTGACTGTAATGTACAAAAATATCCTTACCTTCTCCTCTATCAATGAATCCAAATCCTTTTTCAGCATTAAACCATTTTACTTTTCCTTGCATAATATCCAACTCCTTTACTTCATGGTCATATGTATTATATGCTACCATGTTTGAAAAATGACTCTAAATTTGTCGAGTTCATTTTTCTTTTTATATTCTTATTCGTAACTTTGTCGCATTTCATCATATTTTCTTATAATTTGTATCAATATATCAAAAGAGGGAAGTCTTTTCCCTCTTAAGAGGAATAATTTCATTCAACTTTTTTTGATAAAACTAAAATATCAATACTTTGAGGTGAGTATTCTTTAACTAATTTGAAACATGCTTTTAATGTAGCACCCGATGTCATGACATCATCAACAAGCACAATCTTCTTCCCCTTTAACAATTCACCATTTCTTATACTAATCCTATTCTCCACTTCTTGTCTTTCTTGATACGATAATGAACTTTGTTTGTATTTTTCCTTCTTATATAATCCAGTAAAGACATGAGGACTTATTGTTTTCACAATTTCTTCAACTGGCGCAAATCCTCTTATTTGATTATCTTCTTCGTTGCTTGGGGCTATGACATATATATGATTTCGGTATTTCTTTTGCAACTGTGGTTTATACAAGGCAAAAAACACATCTTTTAAAGCATAGTCATATAGACCTTTGTATTGAAATAACAAAGATTTAAAGAATTCATCGTAGGCATAAAGAATAGTTAAAGGTACTTCATTCCATATTTCGTGTAGGTGGAGTGTATGAAATTTTTTAATACAATTACTACATATTGGGAGGGAATTCAAAATATGAACGAACGAAATATTTTTGAGTATAGGTTCTAAACAAATTAAACAGACATCCGATTGAGCCTTTTGATGATGCTTACACATTTTTGAATATCCTTCGTTCGTTCTGGTGACAAGATATAGACATGTCCACTTGGATAATTTGGTTTTCTACCAACACGTCCTGCAATTTGAACAAGTGTTTTCCAGTGAAATACACGATGATTTCCCCATAAAACAATCACATGAACATTCTCAATTGTTATTCCTCTTTCTAACAATGTTGTAGATACAAGAACTTGAATCTGATTTTCTTTCAACATATTTATCTTTTCTTGATTTCCTGAAGACTTAGAACTGACTCCAGCACATGAAATATGATGCTTTCTTAAAAAATGAACAACTTCTTCAACTTTATGAATTGTAGGAACATATATAATAAAATGAATTTGATTTATTTTAATAAGAAATAGGAGAACCAATTGATACATCAATTGAGGTAAAAGCATAAGACGAGGCACAGGCAAATCATGCCCATGATAACGTCGATTGAGAATAAAGATACGACCATCTTTAATATCTCTTTCTTCAATGGTAGCGCTCATTTTTACAAAACTTCCTAAACAACATTGATGAAAAATACTTTCTAGAACTTCATTTTGATAAAATGGAAATGCATCTATTTCATCCGCAATCATCAAATCGAAACCAATATTATTTTCAAAGCGATAAAGTTGATGCATAGTACAAACAATAAAGGGAGATTCCATATTTTCTATTGCTCCACCATACAATAAACCAATCTCAATATTTGAAAATGCATCTTTCATTCTTTCATACAACTCTCTTACCAATTCTTTTCTTGGAACGCAGAAGCAAACACGATGACCTGTATTTAAAGCATAACGAATCACTTCAAAAACAATCTCTGTTTTTCCACTACCACAGACTGCCCACACATAAGCATTTTCCTTGTTTTGAAAGCATTCAACTAAACCTTGAGAAATTTCCTTTTGTCTAGGGGAAAGTTCAAAACCCAATGTGTATGAAACAAATACATTTGGATAAGTTATCCTTTTCGTAAGTCTTTTTGTATGTATATCAACCTTATGAAATTGAATACATTTTCGACAATAATATTGGCCATAAAATTGATAAAGATAATTCATATTTTGATTATGACATCTTGGACATTCCATATCGATCACCCACATATATCATAGCATTGACTTACACATCGTGCGTCCCAAGTTTGTCCCAATTTTGTATCAGTTTTGTGTCATAAAAAACATTGAATATAAAGGACAAAAACATTTTTTTGATATTTTTATTCTATTTTATATAACAAAATCATATCTTTTAAGGGGTGAAATTTATGTGTGGATTTATTGTTATTGCTGATTATAAAAAACAAGTAGAAGATATTTCAAAGCTGAAATCAATGACACGTCTTTTAAAATATCGTGGACCTGATGAAGAAGGATATTCTTATCAAGATCATTGTTTTATGTCTCATCGTCGTTTAACAACTCTTGATACACATACAGGTCAACAGCCTTTTTCCTATGAATACAATGGAAAATTATATCGTATTGTTTATCAAGGAACACTTTATAATATGATTGATATAAAAAACAAACTTCTTTCTTTAGGATATACAATGTCCTCTACAAATGATAGTGAAGTTATTTTAAAAAGTTATCTGGCATTTCAAGAAAAATGTTTAGATGAACTCGAAGGTGCTTTTGCTTTTGTGATTGATGATGGAGAAAAATTATTTATTGCAAGAGATCAATTGGGTGTCAAACCTCTCTACTATATGCAAGTGAATACAACCCTCATTATTGCTAGTGAAATCAAATGTTTATTAGCCTATCAAGAAAAAGCTATCGTTGATAAAACAGGTATTCAAGAACTTTTGGGACTTGGACCAAGCATGACACCAGGACGAACAATTTATAAAAATATTTATTCTTTAAGACCTGCTCACTATATGACTTTTGATAATGATATCAATATCAAACGTTATTGGAAATTAAAAGTAAAGAAACATACAGATACCTATGCACAATCTGTTCAAAAAGTAAGAGAACTTGTTATTGAAAGTATTCAAAAACAACTCTTAAGTGATGTCCCTGTTTCAACAATGTTATCGGGCGGATTAGATTCGAGTATTATTACTGCCATTGCAAGTCAATATAATCATCACCTTACAACTTATAGTGTCACATACGAAGACCAAAAGAAATACTTCCATTCTTATGACTATCAAACAACAATGGATGATGACTATATCAATGAAATGACACAACGCTATCAAGCTGACCATCATCAAGTAACATTAAGACAATCACAACTTATAGATGCATTAAAGGAGTCCATGATTGCTAGGGATATGCCTGGTATGGCAGATATTGATTCTAGTTTCTTATTATTTGCAAAAGAGATTTCTCGTACACATAAAATCTGCCTATCAGGAGAATGTGCTGATGAAATTTTTGGTGGTTATCCTTGGTTTTATAAAGAAGAACTTTACAACCTCCCCTACTTCCCTTGGATGAGAGATTTTGATAAGAAAAATGAATTATTTAATGAGAAAATCAAAGCCTTGCATCTTAAAGATTATATAATCAAACATTACCAAGAATCTTTGCAAGAAATAGATACAGTTGATCAAACTCAACAACTTATCTACCTCAATATAGAATGGTTTATGCAAACACTTTTGACTCGAGCAGATACTCAAACTATGCGTTCTTCTTTAGAAATCAGAGTTCCCTTTGCTTCAACCAAAATCCTTCAATATCTTTTCAACACACCTCATGAATATATGTTTCATAACAACGAAGAAAAAGGATTGTTACGTGATGCATTTGAACCATTTTTACCACAAGATATTGCTCATCGTAAGAAAAATCCTTATCCAAAAACTCATTCCCCAATTTATACAAATATGATTTATAAAAAATTAAAAGAATCTTTAAAAGATCCTTCTAATATTCTTTATTCATTTTTTGATAAAAACAAACTTCATGAATTTGTAGAAAGCCGAGGTCAAAGTTTTGAATACCCTTGGTTTGGACAATTAATGATGGGACCACAACTCATGGCCTATTTCTATCAAATGTATTTATGGGGCAAAATTTACCATATTGAATTAGAACTATAACCTCTTTTATGGGGTTTTTTACTTACATATTTATAAACCCCAAAAGAAAAACATAACCACAATAATGCAACAAAGAAAATAGGATAGCATAACTCTAAACTAAAACCTACATCAAATGTTCCACCAAACATACGAATATGCCAAGTCAATGCTTCATATATTTGCATCACTATCATACCAATCCAACCTAAACATGTAAATACTTCACCATATTCATGATTCATCCATAAACCAAAAAACACCAATACCATACAACAAAGTGCAATAGGATTATGAAACATTATTGTCCCATCGATATCATGAATACCATGTATTCCTTTAAACCAAGGATAAAACATTAATAGCATATCAAACACTAACAATAAACTAATGGTAACTTTTCTTCTCATTCTCTCCACCTCTTATATATCATACAAAACAATTATCAAAAGAGATGAAAGGATTATTTAAAATTTTCTTAAGATTTACTTAACAAAAAATGCCAACCAAATCTCTTAGGTTGACACCATTGGCAACATCAGTTTTGTTGCTTTAATCTTTCTTGTTTATCCTTATTTGCTTTAATAACCTTTTGTCTTGAGAATTCTTCTCTTTCCTTTTCCTCTAAAGCTTCAGTAATAAATTTCACTGTTTCTTCAAATTCAGGAATAGAAATATTTTGAAGTGCATTTGCACGTTTTTGTGTTTTACGAATATTATTCGCAAGACGATACACAGCATTTTCAACTTCTGCAAGTTTCACAGTTAATTCTTTCACATGATAGAAACAACGATAAGCATAGTCTACTTTTGAATTTGCACGTTCAAATCCATATCCTAATCTTATAGGTGTTTTTTCATAGGTAATCTTAGGAATTTCAACTCCCATAACACTTCGATAAACAATATGTATACCTGTATCAATAGGTACTGCTTCTGCAATATCCGTAATAACCCCTAAAGACATATTGGCTTCTTGCAGAGCATAATATGCTTTTTGATAAGATTCTGTAATGTCATCACGAATCACTTTTACATCATCTAACAAAGTCATCATTTCTTTGATTAGAACATTTCTTTTTTTGTCCATCAAATCGTAACCCAATTTTGCAAGTTCTAAAGATTTTTTAGTTGCAATAAGGTTACCTTTGGTTGGGAATACTTGATTAGCCATTATCTACAGCTTGCTGTAACTCTCTAATGAATTCATCTTCTACAAGATTAAATTCTTTAACAGCTTTTTCATGATCATAGAATTGTTCTAATACTTCATTATCAATACGGTCTAATTCACCTTTAGGTAAAACTGATAATAATAACCAACCTAAATCAAGTGTTTCTTCAATAGAACGATTGACATTAAAACCTTGATTGATAAAGTGTTGTTCAAACAAACGTCCAAATTCCATATATTTCTTATCAATTGCAGATAATTCATCTTCACCAATAACAGAAGTTAAAGATTTAACATCTTGCACATGTGCATAACATGCAAACAACTGGTTAGATACAGAAGAATGGTCTGCTCTTGTATATCCCTCACCAATACCATCTTTCATTAAACGAGATAATGAAGGTAAAACATCAACTGGTGGATAAATACCTGTTGCATTTAATTCATTACCTAAAGTAATTTGTCCTTCAGTAATGTATCCAGTTAAGTCAGGTACTGGATGAGTAATGTCATTATTAGGCATTGTTAAGATTGGAATTTGTGTTACTGAACCTTTGGCTTCTTTTGTAATTCCAGCTCTTTCATATAAAGAAGCTAAGTCAGAATATAAATATCCTGGATATCCTTTACGACCTGGAATTTCACCTTTACTTGATGAGAATTCACGTAAAGCTTCACAATAAGAAGTGACATCAGTATAAATAACAAGAATATGCATATTATGTTCATATGCCAAATATTCTGCAGCTGTCAAAGCACAACGAGGTGTTAAGATACGTTCAATGATTGGATCATTTGATAAGTTTAAGAACATAACAACTCTTTGCATAACTCCAGCTTCTTCAAAAGATCTTCTAAAATAATCTGCAACATCGTTTGTTACACCCATAGCTGCAAACACAACCCCAAATCCTTGTCCTGCTTCATCAGCAATTTTTGCTTGTTTAACAATTTGTACGGCTAATTGATTGTGTGGTAAACCTGATCCTGAGAAGATAGGTAATTTTTGTCCACGAATCAATGTCATCAAACAGTCGATTGAAGAAATCCCTGTATTGATGTAGTTTCTTGGATATACACGAGAAACCGGATTCAATGGTTGTCCGTTAATATCCATAGACTTTTCAGCATAGATTTCACCTAAACCATCAATAGGTTTCCCAGCTCCTGTAAAGACTCTCCCTAAAATTTCCTTAGATAAAGGAAGCTCCATAGGATGCCCTAATAATCTTGTTTTTGTATTTTCAAGAGATAAAGTATTTGTTCCTTCAAAAACTTGAACAACCACTCTTTCTCCTTCAATTTGAACAATACGCCCTAAACGTCTTGAACCATCCTTACATTCAAGTTCAACCATTTCGTCATATGATGGATTTTTAACATGATCTAATACGACTAATGGACCATTGATTTCATTTAAACCTACATATTGAAGACTCATTTTCTTTTTCCTCCTTAGTCGATAGATGCTACTGCTTTATCGATCATTGCATAATAATCATCTAATAAACCGATATTTGCATTAGGTACATCATATTTCATTTTAATAACTTTTTCAAAGATACCAGTTTCAAGAACGGCACGAATTGTCTTACCTTCAGAAATGACATCTTTACATCTCTTATTTAAGTATAAGATAACTTCCATCATCTTTAATTGTTTTTCTAATGGAACATAAGTATCATCTGGATGGAAAGCATTTTGTTGAAGATATCCAACACGTACAACTTTTGCTACCTCCATCACTAATTTTTGATCATCAGGTAATACATCGGTACCCATTAACTTAGCAATTTCCATTAATTTTGTTTCTTCTGCAAGAATGCTTGCTAATTCTTGACGATCTCTTAAGAATTTAGGATCAACATTATTATTGAACCATCTTTCCAAATCTGGAATATATTCACTATAACTTTGATTCCAGTTAATTGCAAAGTAGTGTCTTGCATAAGCTAATGCTTTATCTAAAGCCCAGAAAGTTCTTACGAAACGTTTTGTATTTTGAGTTACTGGTTCAGAGAAGTCAGATCCTTGAGGAGAAACTGCTCCGATAATTGTTACTGAACCTTTTGTGCCATTTAAGTTATCCATATATCCAGCACGTTCATAGAATTGAGATAAACGTGAAGGTAAGTATGCTGGGAATCCTTCTTCAGCTGGCATTTCTTCCAAACGTCCAGAGATTTCACGAAGTGCTTCAGCCCAACGTGAAGTAGAGTCTGCCATGATAGCCACATGATATCCCATATCACGATAATATTCTGCTAATGTTACACCAGTATAAATAGAAGCTTCACGAGCTGCAACTGGCATGTTTGATGTGTTAGCAATTAACACAGTTCTATCAGTTAAAGGTTTATTTGACTTAGGGTCAATTAACTCTCTAAATTCTTCAAGAACTTGAGTCATTTCGTTACCACGTTCTCCACAACCAACATACACGATAATATCAGCATCACACCATTTAGCAAGCTGATGTTGTGTCATTGTTTTTCCAGTACCGAATCCTCCTGGAATTGCTGCAGTTCCACCCTTAGCAATCGGGAATAATGTATCAATAACACGTTGTCCTGTGACTAATGGCATAGAAATAGGTAAACGTTTTTGAACTGGTCTAGCATTTTTAATAGGCCATTTTTGAGTTAATGTACATTCTACAATATTTCCATTGTCATCTTTTAATTTCATCACAACATCATTTACTGTATATTGTCCATTTTCTTTCACTTCAACAACTTCCCCACTGATATATGGTGAAACCATACATTTATGAGTAATTAAATCTGTTTCAGGAACTGTTGCATAAACGTCCCCACCTTTTAAGTAATCTCCAACTTTTACAGTCATTGTGACATCCCATAGTTTCTTTGTATCTAAAGGTTCAACAGCACTACCAGTTGGAATAAAAGAACCAGATTCCTTTGCAATTTCTTCTAGAGGTCTTTCAATCCCATCAAAGATATTTCTTAAAATACCAGGCCCTAAAGTTACAGAGATAGGTTGTCCTGTTGGATAAACAGGTTCTCCTGGTCTTAATCCTGTTGTTGTTTCATAAACTTGGATTGTTGTAAATTCTTTTTTGATAGAAATAACTTCACCAATAAGTTTCATATGTCCAACATAAACCATTTCAAGCATCGAAAAGGCTTTTGTATCTTTTACTGTAACAACGGGACCATTGATTGAATAGATTAAATTTTCACTCACAATCGTTCCCCCTTCTCTCTTATTTAATAATCAATCCTGAATTTTTATTAAACCATTCTTTTTGATTTTCTAAAGCAAAATCTAATGTTTCATCAATAATCATTGATGATTCTTGATTTTCCATAATAAATCCACCAATCGAAATCTTATCATCAATCACAACATCAATATCTTGCCCATAAACTTTTATTAAATCATCTTTTAACACTTCATCAGCCTTTCTTAAATGTAAGACTGAATGAGGTAATTGATAATCCTTTGCAACCTTCTTCATTTTTTCAATCATAAAATCTTTATATTGATTAGAAGATGCAAAATCATTTAATTGACTGATTGCTTGATCAAAAATATCTTTGACATAACCATCACGTTTTTCAATTAATTTCTTTGTTCTTTCAATATGACTTTCAGAAATTTCACTAGAAGCATTAGAAGTCATTTCAGAAACAATTTGTTTCAATTGTAATTCAGCATCTTTTTGAGCTTCTTCTTTCATTGATTCATAAGCTTCTTTTTCAAGTCTATCTACTTCATCAAGAATTTGTTTTTCTTGAGCGTTAGCTTGCTTTACAATTTCATCTTTCATATAGAGAAACACTTGTTCCATATTTTGCATAACGATTTCTCCTATAATTTCACTCCAATTGCCTCAGATACATAACCATCAATAGTTTCACCAATCTTAGATTGACCATGACGATCAGGTATTTCGGTAATCAAAGGTTTTTGTTGTTTAAGTTTAATCTCAGATATAATATCTGGACACATATCAACAAGTTTTGTAGTCACAAGAATAATGCCAATTGTTTCATCTTTCATCTTTTCTTGTAAAGTCACAAGAAAATCATTACGCGTATGAACAACCACACCTTCAATACCTACAAGTCTTAATCCCATTAATGTGTCAATATTATCACTGATTAAGAAAAACTTCATTTTTATCACCTATTATCCTAAAGAGTTGATAATTAAGATAGAGATTAATAACCCGTAAATAGCAACCCCTTCACCTAAGGCAACGAAGATTAATGATTTACCAAAGTTATTTTCATTTTCAGAGAAAGCTCCGATTGCTGCAGGAGCAGCAGCAGCAACGGCAATACCTGCACCTAATGCAGAACATCCTGTAGATAATGCAGCTGCAATAAATCCTAAACCTTGAGCGATTGTTCCTGTCATAGCTGAAACAGTTTCAGCTGCAGAAGCATTACTCATCGCAAAACATAAAACCATGATTACAGCACCAAAGAACCCACCAACATGAGTTAATAAACGCCATTTTGCACTTGATTTGTTTACTTTAGATGTAAACATTTTTACTAATGGTAATGATAATAAAACAACAGCAACTAATGGTAAAATAAACATTAAAATAGACATAATAATTTTTTCCTCCAAATCATACTTTTTTTATTTTTGACTAATTGTTGTGAAAGGTTTCCCTTTTCCTTCATAATAACGTGAGAACATTTCGTAGAATTCAAGACGTAAAACTTGAATACCAACAATCATTCCCTCTAAACACATAACAAAGATGTTACCAAATACTAAGACTACCCAGTATCCAATACCACCAACCATTTCAGCTAATGTAAAAACAACTAACATCATACCTGCATGGGATAATACGAAACCACCCACACGTAAGAATGACATTGTATTCGCAACAAATGATAAAACAATTTCAAATAATTCAAAGAATCCTTCTGTAAAGAATCCACCAAATCCATGAGGGAACATTGGTTTCCCTTCCATTTTATGTATTAATGGTTCTTTTAAGAAAACTGCTAATATTGGAATCACGATTAATCCAATAATATAGAAAGTTCCACCTACTGGTAATCCTAATCCTAAAATCATATCTCCTACCATAAGTAATACAGATATATAGAAGATAAGACCGGCAATACCATTATGAGAGAATAACATTTCTCCATAATTTTTCTTTTTCATATTTCCAAAAATATTAAATAAAATAGCAATAATAATCAAAGCAACCCCAAGTCCAATTGCAATTCCAAGTAGTGGCATTGTATTATCTGGACTCATAACATGGAATGGTGCATGATATAATTCTTCATAACCAAAAACAGAACCATAAACAAGACCAAAGATAGCACTTGAGAACCCTAAACGAATACCAATTGCTCCAAGTTGCATTCCTTTTAATTTATAAGCTATGTATCCAACTAATGATAGTACAAGACCTTGTCCAACATCTCCAAACATGATACCAAATAATAGTGTATAACTAATTGCTACAAAGTTTGTTGGATCGAAGTCTGTATATGAAGGTACACCATACATTTCAACAAACATTCTAAATGGTTTTGTAAACCAATTTCCTTTTAATTTTGTAGGTGGTGTTAAACGTGAATCTCCTGTTGCAGGTTGGATTTTCACTGATACACCATCAATTGTTTCAAAGTCTGCTTTAATCTTTTTAGCATCTTCTTCTTCAGCAAATCCATAAACTGATGAATTTTGTCCAAAAACAACAACATATTTTTGTGCTTCATATGTTTGATTTAAACGTTTTGCAATTGAATAAATCTTATTTAATTCATCAATGTTATCTTGGAATAACTTATGAATTTTACCTTCTACTTCCCCAAGATATTTCTTTCCTGCTTCATCTTCTTCTTTTAAAACTTCTAATGCGTCTTTTGGTGTTCCATGAACAAACTCAGGAATACGAATACGTTCAAAATAAAGTGATGAGAAGATATTGTCAATTTTAGGAGCAAGCTCATTTGTTGTCATATACATACAATAACAGTTTCTTTCTCCTTTAAAGAATGTTCTTAGTAAAAATTCTTGATTTCCATAATATTGAAGTCTATCAAGATGAGCGACTGGTAAACGACCAAATCTAATTTTTAAATATTGACAAGCAAATAAATCATCAAAGTTTAAATTAACATCACTATCAGATTCAATAATATGTTGTAATTGCTTGATTCCTGCAACATCTTCATCAAGCATTGTTTGTAAATCTTTTTTTGCAACTTCATAACGTGCTGCTTTTTCAAGAAGATTACAGAAGAATGTATCTGCTTGGATAATATTTATTTTTGTATCTGTGATTTCTTTCTCTTGTAAACCAATATTATATTTTTCATTGGCTTCTTCCATTTTGGCAATTAAATCAGCATAGAGATTTTCACGATTTAATACAGTAAGCCCATGAACTGAATCTACAAATTTCGATGCTAGTTCAGGATGAAAGTTATCAAGTTTGATTAACTTCATTAAAACATCATCGTTTTTTTCTTGTGGAAACTCAATATTCAAAAGCTTTAGTTTCGCAATAGCCATATATTTCTCCTTTCCCTATTTTCACTTTCATACTTAATAAATCAACATTTTAGCAATTTGATGAGGTGATTCCCCATAGCGAATACCTTCAATGATATGTTTTAAGTTATCGATTTCAATTTGATAAACAATCTTATAAGTCATATAGACCAAAGCACTATCTGTTGAAAAACGCATATAACGTCTTGCTAAATGATATTTGATTTTTTCTGTATAGTATTCAATGTAAACAAATTCATGATCATCAACATAGAGTTTATATGGTGAACTTGCTAACATTCTTAAAAATTCAGATGCATCTTTCGCTGCAATTAATTCTTCCATTTGTGAACGTGGAATACGTGAACTTTCCATAAACAATACTTCTCTAATTTGATCTGGAGTCGCATTAAAATATTTCTTTAAACGATAGATCTTTGTAATGTTTTGAAGTTCTATAGAAGTATTAAGCATCGTTAAGAGATCTTTTTGTTTTTTACCTTTATACAACTTTTTAACAGTTCCAATATATTCATAATAATAAATATGTTTTAACTCAAGTTCTAAAAGATTGGTATCAAAATGTTCTTCATTATCAGATGGACGATATTTTAATAAAGCATTATAATACTTAGATCCTTTTAAACATTTCAATAAACCATCATAATCTTCAACACCTAATAAACCATAAATGTTAAAGTTTGCATATTTCCCCAAATAATCAGGAATTTCAATTTCATATCCTGTATAAATCTTAGAAGTTACAATTCTTATTTTTTGTAAAAGTAATTGGATTTCTATTTCAGTAATACTTAATTTATAAAATTCCATTTCTTTTTTAGGTGCATAACGTGCTAATCGATTTAATCTTAGAAAGATTTCTTTGTTTAATAAAGCTTCAAGTTGCCCACGATGGATTGTTCCTTCTTTAAATGTACTTAAAATTTCATTATACACAGTATCATTTCTTAGATAGTTTGCTAAATCATTAACATCACGTCTTTTTAATAGTTCTTCATAATTCGACTCAGTTAAACGCTGTGAATACATGGAACGTGCTTTTGCTAGAATAGCATTTGATGAAAAAGAACTCATATACTCACCTCTCCCTAAATTTCTTTACAATGTGTGACGATGGCTTGAACCCACTCATCCTTCTTGTTGTCATAGAGATTTGAAAGTGCATTTAATGATTCTTTGTACTCTTGATCATTCTTTTCTTTTGTGGCTTGAATTTCAGCTTCAAGTTGTTCTTTGTGTTCAGCAATCTTGACTTGATATTCTTTCACAAAAGAATCGTAGATTTCTTTTTTCTTAGCACTCATATGAGATTGAACATCTTGCTTCTTTGTTTTCGCATTTTCAACCCTCTTTGAACACTCTAAATCAATTGCTACAATATCTTGAATAATCTTGTCCAACAGTCTCCCTCCTCACTACTTTTTATTCTATCATAGTGTACTCCTATTTATTCGACATTTCAAGCAAAACAAACTTTCTTAAAAATAAAAAAAAGTTTAGATTTTTCTTATCCAAACTTTAGATCTCGTTCTTATCAATCGGTCTAAACATTATATAAATAGGAACAGCTAATAAGATACTTCCTCCAACAATATTTCCTACAGTTGAAATCACCATATGTAAAGGTAACATACTCCAATCTATACTCATGCCCAATCTTGCAATCCCCATTGTAAAAATACCTGCATTGGCAATACAGTGTTCAAAACCTGGTAATACAAATGCCATAACAAAGACCATAATCACAATTAGACGTGCTGTTTCATCTTTGATTTTAATTCCAGAATAAGCCGCAATACATACAATAAAATTACATAAGATTCCTTTAATAAACAATTCCATAGCATCAAACTGTAACTTAGCTTCCATCAGTGGTTTTAAATAAGTCCCTAAAATTTCATATTGTGCTCCACTCAATACAAATAAATAACATACTAATGAAATACCAACCACATTCCCCAAGTAACAAGTAACCCACATTGGAATAATATCTCTTATTCTTAATTCTTTTTTTAAAACTGGCATAATCGTTACAAAACAGTTTCCTGTAAACAACTCAGCTCCTAAATACACAATCGCAACCAAACCAATTCCAAATGTTGCAGCAACTGCAATCTTTGCGACAACTCCATGTCCTTGAAGCAAAGCACCAAGTGTATAAGACAAAATCGCTGCTGCTCCTAAATACGCCCCTGCCATAAATGAACGTATAAAAAAACGCACAGGATCTGTTTTCATAATCTGATGTTTCACTTTCCCTAATTTACACAATACATCTATATCACTAAACATGACCAATCTCCCCTTATTTCCTTATTATATATAACAACTCAGTAATATCAAGATAATTTTATAGAAACATGAAGCTCTTATTTCACAAGATTGTGCCCATCATAATCCATTTATAAAAGAATTGTCATCTTTTTAAAGTATGTAGTGATTGTTCTTTATCAAGAATATTCAAACTAAGCCTTCCTTATGAAATTGAATATCATTTTTATATTTTACTCAGTAAAGCCTTTATATTAAATAAGGATAAGAAAGTCATATTTGAAAGACAAATTCCTATACAACTGGTTTTAAATAAAAAAAATGTCAATAGTCAAAAGGTATTAATCATCTATCATGATGAAATATATAATACAAGTTCAAAGCACTCTTTCTATACTCAACGTATTTCTTCTTTTCAAAATTTAAACACAGATACAATAAGTCTTTTTTCTATCTACTTTGAAAAACAAACTATGCAAACAACAAAATATATCATTAAAAAATATAATCAATAGCTTGTGCATTTCAAAACAATAAGCATATAGATATAGCTATGAAAGATTGTTCTAAAAGAGAAAGCATGAAAATCATTCAAAATGACTTTAATCTTTCTGATAAACAAATTCATGGTATTGGAAACAGGTGATTTACCTATGTTAGATGCTGTTTCATACAATTATTCCCATTCGTCTGTAAAAGCACATGTGAAAACAATTGCTTGTACTATTGATAAATGTATTAAAAATGGCGAAAAGAAAGAGAATTTATAATTATTCAAAAATCTATTACCTTTATTTGTATAATCACAAAACCAAAATTGACAAAATAAGATAAAGATGATATTATTTTTTAAAAATATCAAGGAGGACAGTTTATGAAAAACTTCTGTTAACATTTTGATAACCCTATGTTTTTTTCAAATGTTAAGAAGTCTGTCTGCTATGAAAGCCTCATAGTGAGGCTCTTTCTATTTAAGGAAGGGAGATTTTATGAAGATTGGTGTCATTGGACTTGGAACAGTTGGACTTGGTGTTGTAGAAATTTTAACAAAACAAAAAGAAAGATTAGAAAAACAATGCCAACAAGAAGTCACTATCAAATATGGTTGTGCACTTGAAAAAGTCACATTACCAAAAGGAACTATCTACACCCAAGATTTTCATGAAGTTATAGATGACGAAGAGGTTGATGTTGTGGTAGAATTAATTGGTGGAACAACCGTTGCCAAAACAATTATTCTAGAAGCACTTAAACATCATAAACATGTTGTGACTGCAAACAAAGCATTGATTGCTCATGATGGCCAAGAAATTTTTGAGGTTGCAAGAGAACATGGTGTTAAGATTTATTATGAGGCTGCTGTTGGAGGGGGAATTCCTGTTGTTGTACCAGCCAAAGAGGATTTAATTGCTAATGAAATTGAAAAGATTGAAGGAATTCTCAATGGAACAACGAATTTTATCTTAACTTTAATGGAAACTGATAATCTTGATTTTGATGAAGCATTGACGATTGCTGATGGTTTGGGATATGTTGAGGCAGATGCTCGTTTAGATTTAGATGGTATTGATGCTGCACATAAAATTCACATTCTCGCAATGAATGCTTTTGAAACTTTTTTCGATTTTCAAAAGATTCAATGTGATGGAATCAGACGCATCACAAAAAAAGATATGGACTATGCAAAAAAACTAGGCTATCGTATAAAATTGATAGCTCAAGCCAAGAAATTAGAACATGGTATTGGAATCGATGTTTCTCCAACATTAGTTAGTATAAAAGACTTAGTTGCAAATGTAAATCAAGCATATAATGTCATAGAGATCACATGTAATTATTTAAAGAATGTGATTTTCTATGGAAAAGGTGCTGGTCGTTATGTCACTGCTAGTGCTGTGGTGAGTGATATCATGAAAACTTTAAAAAGCGAAACATGGATGCATGATTATCGTTACTGTGATGATATTTTCCCTATTACTTATTCTAAGTATTATGTACGATGTGACCATGCTTTAGATGATTTGGATTTTGAAACCTATTTTTCTCATAATCAAGATCATATTTATATCACTTCTCCTATGGAACTTCATGATTTACAAAATCAATTACAAGGTGAAACATATAACTTGTTTAAAGTGAGGGATTAAGACATGAATATTATTGTTCAAAAATTTGGTGGGACCTCAACACGTAGTGAGCAAACGCGTAAACATATGTATAAAAATATTATAAGAGATTTAGAAAACGGAAATAAAGTTGTCGCAGTAGTAAGTGCCATGGGACGTTTTGATGATCCTTATGCAACTGATACATTACTTTCTTTAATTGATACACATATGTTAACTGATGAAGAAATAGATAGATTAACAAGTATTGGTGAAACGATTTCTACACTTGTTTGTAAAAGTGAGTTAGCACAAATGGGTTATAAAGTAGAAACTGTAACGAATAGTGAACTTGGTATTTTAACGAATTCACATCATATGAATGCAACAATTCGTAGTGTTGAAGGAGCAGATATTTTAAAGAAATTAGAAACTGCTGATATTGTGATTTGTCCAGGCTTTCAAGGATACTCACAAAATGGTAAAATTACAACATTAGGACGTGGTGGAAGTGATTTATCCGCTGTTGCTATTGGAGTTGCTATAGATGCTAAGGAAGTAGAGATTTATAGTGATGTCAATGGTATTTATACAGCAGATCCACGTATTGTTCCTGATGCAAGAAAATTGGATTATATTAGTCATGCTGAAATGTTAGAGCTTGCTAAAAATGGAGCTAAAGTTTTAAATCATAGATGTGTGTTATTAGCCGCAAAACATGATATTGTAATTCATGCAAGAAGTTCTTTTGATAATCAAAAAGGAACGTATGTGATAGGAGATGATAAAATCATGAAAGATGGGTTAAATCAATTAATTATATCAGGAATTACTGGTTCTCAAAATGAGGCTCGTATTACTCTTGTAGGAGTTGATGCAAAAGTCAATGGGACAGGTCAACTTTTTGAAAAAATTTCTGAAGCTAATGTTAATGTGAATGTGTTTAACCAAGCATTAGTTGGTGGAGGAAAGATGGATATTTCTTTAATTATTCATGATAAGGATGTTCCTACTGTTGTAGAGGTTATTAATGATTTAAAAGAAGTTTTACAACCACAAAAAACAATTGTCAGAGGAAATATTGGAAAAGTAGCTGTTATTGGTGTAGGTATTAAAAATAATAAAGGGATGTTCCAAAAAGTTTATAATACTTTAATGAGTCATGATATAAATGTAGAAATGACATCATGTAGTGAAATCAATATATCTTGTTATATTGATAGAGATGATGTTAACAAAGCCCAAGTGTTATTACATGAGGCTTTCTTAGGTTAAGGAGGATATAAAAAGATGAAAAAATATAAAGTTGCAATTGTAGGAGCTACTGGAGCAGTAGGAAGAGAAATGTTAAGATGTATTTTTCAATTCAATTTCCCTTTTGAGAATTTAAGATTATTAGCTTCTTCAAGAAGTGCAGGGAAAGTGATTGAACAAGATGGACAAGAGTTTGTAATTGAAGAATTAACAGAGAACTCTTTTGAAGGCATTGATGTAGCTTTTTGGAGTGCAGGAGGAAGTATTTCAGAAAAATATATGCCTTATGCTTTAAAAGCAGGATGTATTAACATTGATAACACATCTCACTTTAGAATGGACCCTGATGTTCCTTTGGTCGTCCCTGAAGTCAACAAAGAAGCATTAAAAGATCATAAAGGTATTATTGCAAATCCAAATTGTACAACAATTCAAATGGTCAGTGCTTTAAATCGTTTAAATGAATATTTTGATATTGAACGTATCATTGTTTCAACTTATCAAGCTGTATCTGGTGCAGGTGTTGCTGGTATGGAGGAACTATACAGACAATCTCAAGAAGTATTAGATGGACAAGAGCCAGTTGCAAAAACATTACCTTGTGCAAGTGATAAAAAGCATTTCCCAATTGCTTTTAACTGTATTCCTCAAGTTGATAAATTTGATTTAGATAATCATTTTACAAAAGAAGAAATGAAGATGGTTAATGAAACAAAGAAAATTTTTAATAAAGATATCAAAGTTAATGCAACTTGTGTACGTGTTCCTGTTTTAAGAGGTCATAGTGAGTCTATTTATATTGAAACAAAGAAACCTATCGATATGGATAAAGTTTTTGAATTATTATCAAATTCTCATGGTGTAGAATTATATGATGATATTGAAAATCAAATTTATCCAATGGCAACGTTATTCATTGGTGATGAATTAGTTCACGTCGGTCGTGTTAGAAAAGATTTAGATAATGATCATGGTTTAAGTTTATGGGTTGTCGCAGATCAATTAATGAAAGGTGCTGCTTATAACTCTGTTGATATTGGGCTAAAAATGATTGAAATGGGATTACTTTAATAAATATTCTTCCCTTTAGTAAGTTATTTACTAAAGGGATTTTTATATAAAAATATTGAAGCTTTTCGATATTTTTTATCTTCATAATCATTTTTACTGTAAAAAAAATCAGACCTGTTTCCCTAATACAGTTCTGGCTCTTTCTTTACTTTGATAATCAAATCTTAAATTCTGGGCATACTTACCCTTTCATTCATATGAATAATATGCTTCTGCATGTGGTTTGAAATGTTGAAAAGCTTGTTGATTTTCAGGTGTAATCGTTAAATCAGCATAGTTGTTTTTATGAAACTGATCTGCTAACGATTCCAAAATAACTTGTTCGTCCATGGTATCATCGGATAACAAATCGTTGATAGTTTGGTTTACAGTTGTATATAATAAATTGTAGTGTTCGCTAAACTCAATGTGATTTTTGATACAGTCAGATTTTGTAAGGACATAAATTCTTGTTCCCAATGTTCCACTGTATAAGCCTAAATATTCGGCTGCTGAAACGGAACAAAGGACATAATCTGTGTCCTGAATCATATTACGAAAATATTGAGTTTTATAAGAACTTCGGTTGTAAACGTCTTGATTTTGGAGAATGATTGGTTGTAACATATTTGTTCACTGCCCTTTCTGTATTTATGATAGTTATATTATAGTTGATAAAATCGAAAAATTATAGATGTAAAATTGGTTATGGCTTACAAAAGTAGGCCCTGTTTTTTTAATGTATTGTCATGAATTTTCTTTGGATCTATACCCCCCCTAGTATGTATCCATGTTTGTCGCAAACAGTATTGACATTATATGCAAATTTCTCTCTTATAAAGATAACCATAGCCCAAATCTCTTTGACTTCTTCTCTTGTTTTTTTCATCAAATGAATGCTAAAAATAAATATTGATAACCATTATTTTAAATAAACAACAAAATCAACTCTATCTGTTACTTCCTTTGCATATAGTAAGTCACAAATTTCATAAATAAAACCAATTCAATGTCCATGTAACCTAAAGTTCTCTCACATCATCTACCAATAACTCTATATTCGCTTTTTCGAAAAATTCATAAACTCTTGAATGTTTAGAACAAGGATCATGATTTCCTAACACTGCATATACCTTTTTATGATTACTTAGTTCTTTAAACTGTCGAGCAATTACTTTTAAATTCATATATTCAAAAGCATCATCGTTAAATGTATTCCCAACAATAAACACATAATCCACGGTTAAACATTTCACTTTTTTAACTATCTTATCTAATTGATCAGATTTCATAAAATGCCCAATATGAATATCCTCAAAAAAGCAACTTGTATACTCTTTGTATCTCCTATACAAACATTTTCCATTTTTACACAAATATGTTTTGCTTTGATAATTCCATATATTGTAACAAGCACTGAAATAACGATAGCAAATATATAACTATATACATCCATAGATATGATCATACTCATGATATCTACTACTAGAAAACCAATAATCATATAGATTAAAAAAAATAATATTACGTTACAAATCACATATAATCTATGTGTTTTTTATATAATTT
>Snoopy_p2__coassemble_378_pt1 | contig 41666 bp, 41 predicted proteins | sample Snoopy_p2__metabat2_low_PE_005 | metagenome-assembled genome bin Snoopy_p2 | reverse complement strand
ACTTGTCTCAAACAAATCAAACAACACTTACAATTATATTATTAAAAATACTTGGTTATTCTACAAAGGAAATATCTAAGATATTAGATATCAACGTTGCTACTTTCTATCAACGTATACATCGTTTAAAAAAACTTAAAAATGAAATCAAAAATCAGTGATTCAAATGGACTATATAGTGTAAGGGTCGAAAAGATAGCTTAAGAAGAATCCTTTGAAAATTGAATGACAGCCACTAGATACATTCCTGTTAAGTGAGCCTTTCAACAAGTACGCCATGACTATATAAAATATGAGCGAATAATACTGAGTTGTAAAAATAGATGAGCACCTATTTGGCCATTATACTTAGCAACAATAATGATAATCTTGTTAATTTTTAGTCCGAGCGTTAAAAGCGTCACAGGTATTGATAGCAGTCACATGAGAACCATGTGAGGGTGAGATTCCCGTGGAAACTATGCTCAAGTTCGTCTAGGTGGTATCCCTGTTTCCGAGTGGTCAGGGACAAATAGAAAACAATTGCTGAGCGAAATAACTCAACATTACATAAAAAAGATAAATGTGACAAACGCTTTCATTTGTAACTTGTTTTTTATTTCACATGAATGATAAAATATATGCAGATATAAAACGAAAGGAGATTAAAAAAATGGCAAACAGATTTGTATTAAATGAAACAAGTTATCATGGAAAAGGGGCAATTGAAGCCATCCCTACTGAAGCAAAAGCAAGAGGATTCAAAAAAGCTTTAGTTTGCTCTGATCCAGACTTAATTAAATTTGGTGTTACTGCAAAAGTGACAAACTTATTAGATGAAGCAGGATTAGCTTATGAAGTATATTCAAAAATCAAACCTAATCCAACTATCGAAAATGTGCAACATGGTGTAGATGCATTACATAATGCTGGTGCTGATTACATTATCGCTATTGGTGGAGGATCTTCAATGGATACTGCTAAAGCTGTAGGTATTATTGATAGAAACCCTGAATTTGCTGATGTAAGAAGTTTAGAAGGTGTTGCTGATACTAAAAACCCTTGTACACCAATCTTTGCTGTACCTACAACTGCTGGAACTGCAGCAGAGGTAACAATCAACTATGTTATCACTGATGCTGAAAAAGACAGAAAAATGGTATGTGTAGACGTACATGATATCCCAGTTGTTGCATTCGTTGATCCAGATATGATGTCATCAATGCCTAAAGGTTTAACTGCTGCAACAGGTATGGATGCATTAACTCATGCAATTGAAGGTTATATTACTGCCGGTGCTTGGGAAATGAGTGATATGTTCCATATCAAAGCTATTGAAATTATTGCAAAATCATTAAGAGGAGCAGTAGACAATACTCCTGAAGGTAGAGAAGGTATGGCTTTAGGTCAATATATTGCTGGTATGGGATTCTCTAATGTTGGTTTAGGTATTGTTCATTCCATGGCTCACCCATTAGGTGCTTTGTATGATACACCTCATGGTGTTGCAAATGCGATTATCTTACCAACTGTTATGGAATACAATGCTCCTGCTACTGGAACTAAATATAAAAATATTGCTGAAGCAATGGGTGTTGATACAACTGGTATGAGTCAAGAAGAATATAGAAAAGCTGCTATTGACGCTGTAAAACAATTATCACAAGATGTTGGAATTCCTGCTGACTTAAAAGACATCGTCAAAGAAGAAGACTTAGATTTCTTAGCAAAATCTGCTTATGCTGATGCTTGTAGACCAGGTAACCCAAGAGAAACAAGTGTAGAAGAAATCAAAGATTTATATAAATCATTGTTATAAAAGTCTCGTTTGAGGCTTTTTTACTTAAATGAAAGGTATCTTTCTTTTTGATGAAAGAATGTTATAATACTATAAAAAGTTGAGGTCGATATCATGGAATTAATTAATCAAACTTTAATCATGGCTTTTTTAGGTATTATTGCAGCAAGTTGTGTAACATTTCCTATTATTTATTTGATACAAAAACGTAAACAACATAAAGAATTGATATCGGTTTTAAGAGAAAAGGCACATTAAGTGTCTTTTTGAATAAAATCAATGACGAGTTGAATAAATTGTCTCTGATGTAAAATATCCATTTTTTCAGGATGCCATTGAACCCCTAAAATGTTCTGATATTCAATACCTTCAATAATCCCATCTTCACTTATAGCATTGATTTGAAACTGTGGTGCTAAAATGTGAATGGCTTGATGATGAAAGGAATTGATAAGTAATGGTGTGGGAAAGTAGTGCGCAAGTGAGTGGGACAGAAAAACTGTGTGTGTATTTTGTGTGTGAGTAAGAGGTGATTGATATTGGGTGAAAATATCTTGATAAAGAGTACCACCAAAATAGACATTAATGACTTGTATACCTCTACATATACCAATGATGGTTTTCTTTTGCTTGTAGAATTGTTTGATAAGATCAAAGTCCATTCTTTCTATAGTCTGATTTTCTATGCTTATCCTTGAAAGGGGTTTTTGATGATAATATTTAGGGTCTATATCATCTCCTCCTGTAATGATTAATGCGTCATTTCTTGAGGCAATGTCTTGATATTGATGTGATAATCTAGGGGTAATGATTTCTATCTCAAAATAAGGAGTTAGAAAATGGTAGTAACTTTGATAGAGAAAATAATAAGATGATGTTTTTCTTGAAGTGAGTGCAATTTTATACATATTTTCCTCTTTTCATATTGATAATTTGTAAAAATAGATTATACTATTTATATGCATTAAAGAAGATAATTTGACTTTTCTTTATGTTTATATTAATATTGAAGAAATTTATTTATAAGGAGATTTGTTATACGTGGACCCGAATCAGATAGTTATGATTATATTGTTTGTTTTATTGATTGCTATGTCAGCTTTTTTCTCAATGAGTGAAACAGCTTTTATGGCTGTCAATAAAATTAGAATTAGAACATTAGCTGAAGATAATAACAAAAAAGCAAAAATTATTGATCGTTTATTAGAAGATCAAGATCGCTTGTTAAGTTCAATTTTGGTAGGGAATAACTTAGTCAATATCGCAGCATCATCATTGACAACATCATTTATGATTTCAGTGTTTGGTAATGAAGGAACTGGTGTGGCTATTGCAACTGGATTTGTGACTTTGATGATTTTGATATTTGGAGAAATTACTCCAAAGTCACTTGCAACAAAGAATGCTGAAAAGGTGACTTTTGCGGTTTGTGGTATTATTCGTTTTTTATGCTTTATCTGTATTCCTGTTGTTAAGGTGTTAAATGTTTTTTCACATATTATTATTCGTTTGTTTGGTGGAAATATGGATAATGGTCCAACTATGACAGAAGAAGATTTAAAAACAATTGTGACAGTTTCTCATGAAGAAGGTGTCTTAGAAGATGAAGAAAAAGAAATGATTCATAATGTGTTTGAATTTGGTGAAACAGAAATTAAAGAAATTATGACACCACGTATCCATGTGGTGAGTGTTTCAGAAGATGTGACATATAATGAGTTAATGGAGATTTTTAGAGAAAGTCAATTTTCTCGTATTCCTGTTCATGCAGAATCTTATGATGAAATCATTGGTGTGTTGCATATTAAAGATTTAATGTTAGGTAAGGTTGTGAAATCTAAATTTGATGTGAAAGATTTTATGCGTGAAACTTATGTGGTTTATGAGTTTAATCAAATTTCAGATGTGTTTGAATCTATGCGTAAAGATCATACATCACTTGCAATTGTTTTAGATGAATACGGTGTCATGAGTGGTATTGTTACACTTGAAGATATTGTAGAAGAAATTGTTGGTGAGATTGATGATGAATATGATGAAGTAGAGGCTCCAATTATTGATTTAGGCAATGGAAAGTATCTTGTTGATGGAAGTATTAATATTGATGAAGTCAATGAAACATGTTTAACGCAATTTGAAACTGAGGATTTTGAGTCTATTGGTGGATTGGTTTTAGGTGAATGTAATGGGACTCCTGAATTGAATCAAGTCTTAAAGATTGATGATGTTTTATTAACAATTAAACAAATTGATAAGAATAGAATTGTTCAATTGGAGTTAGAATTAATACAAGAGGAAGATAAGAAAGAAGATGAAGGTGAGGAAAAACATGATTAATGTTTTTCCTTTGTTTATACGAGGAGGGTGTCTATGGTAGAACTCTATGAAAAGTGTATGAAAATATATAGTGATTATCGCGTGGTCGTTCCCCCTTATGCTGCTGCAGCTTTGTCTTTTTATTTGTTACTCATTTTGATTCCGGCATGTTCAATGGTCGCTATAGCAACATCGTTTTTAAATATTGATATGACAGTTATTGAGAATTTGATTAGTCAGTATATTATGGGTGAATATGCAACAATGATTATTGATGTCCTTGAATCAAGGACAATTGGTACAATGGCTATGTTAACAATGATTTTTTCGTTTTATGCTGTGTCTAGAGGAGTTGGGAATATTTATGAAATTTCTAAGAATATGTATCCCGAAAGTAAAGAAGAAAGTATTTTAAGTTATTATATTTATACTTTTAAGATTACGTTTATTTTATTGGTTTTATTTGTGGGGATTATTGCAGTTATTGCGATTGGACCACTTGCTTATTTGTTTAATATTTTGTATCCTTTATTTGGGATTCGACATATTATATTATATTTTATGATAGCGTTTTGCTTAATGTCTATTTATTTGATTGTTCCTCGTGTTCGTGTTCGTTATCGCGATGCTTTTCAAGGGGCAATGATTGCAGCAGCGTTGATGCTTGTTTTGTATTATTGTTTGAATATTTATTTTCAGTTTGCTGATTTTCAATCTGTATATGGACCATTGGCATCTATTATTGTTATATTATTTGTATTTGATTGGGCAGCAGAAATATTTTATATTGGTTTATATGTAACGCATATTTTGCATGAAAGGAGAATAGAAGATGAGAAAAGAGAAAGTAGAAATTAAGAAATTAGGGATTAATGGAGAGGGTATTGGATATATTGATCGTAAGATTTGTTTTGTAGAAGGAGCATTACCTGGTGAAATTGTAGAAGTTGAAATTGTTAGTACAAATCCTAAGTATTATAAAGGACGTTTAGTGAGTTGTCTTGAATCATCTCCTTATCGCGTGAAATCTATATGTAAAGAAGATAAATTTTGTCAGGGTTGTGCTTTTACAAATTATGCATATAATCAACAACTTCCTTATAAAAAAGGTGTTTTAAAAGATGCTCTTAAAAAGTTTACAGATTTTGATGTTGAAGCATTGCCTATTCAACCAACTGTAGAAGCAAAATCGAGAAGGGGTTATCGTCATGTTGTAGAGTTACCTGTGGCTTATTTTAAAGGAAAAGTTAATGTTGGCATTTATCAAAGAGAATCTAAATATTTGACTTTAATGAGTGGTTGTCCAATGCAAGATCCTTTAATCAATGAGTGTCTTGTGAAAATTGAGAACATTTTAAATGAGTATAAAGTGAGAGATTATAATGATAAAGTAAAAAAAGGAATGCGTTTTTTAAAGATTAGAAATATTGATGGACAGATTCAAATTGTTTTTGTGACTGGTGAAGATGGTTTATCTCAAGATGTTATTGAAGCAGTGAGTCAAATTCAAGAAGTTAAAAGTATTTACTATACAATCAATACAACACGTCATCAAGAATTTGATTTACAAGGATATAAGAAAGTTTATGGACAATCAACGGTTTCTTATCAATGTTTTGATCAAAACTATGTATATTCAATTAAATCACAATTTCCACTTTATCCACAAATGGAAATGAAAAAGATGGAAATGATAAAAGATATGATTCCAAGTGGTGTATCTGTTTTATCTATTCATTGTGGAATTGGTTTAATGGAATTATCAATGGATAATAAGATTGTCGCTATTGATGAAAAGAATTATCATATCAAAGATGCAAAAGATAATGCAAAGTTTTTACATAAAGATCATGTGGAATTTATATGTAAGAATGTTGATGAGGCAATGATTCAACAATGTAAGAAAAGACAGTTTGATTATGTTGTGATAAGAAGTGAAGGATTAACAAATGCAATGAAACAAAGTTTGATTTTATCTAAAGTGAAAGATGTGATTTATGTAAGTGATCATCCATCTGCAATTGCTAAAGATATTCAAGAATTATTTAAATATTATCATGTTGAAACAATGATTCCTTTAGATACTAATCCAAATACAACGAAATTTGATACAATTGTGAAATTACATAGAAAGTAGGGTAACCTGCTTTTTTTCATTTATGAAAAATGTTAGAATATGGGAAATGGAGGAAAAAAGCATGAAGAAAAAGAAAGTCATTATCACTATTGTAAGTGTTATTTGTATTTGTATGCTTGGTTATTTCGGTTGGCATTTTTTAAAACCAAAACCTGAAATAACATTAACGTTTCAAGAGAAATCTGTTTATGAGTATGGAGAAAAAGTCAAGGAACAAGATTTGGTTAAAGACTGTTCTGGTAAAATGACTTGTATGAATATGTTAGATACGACTAAGATTGGAGAACAAACTGTTGTTTTTGAGGTTGAACAAGAGGGCTATAAAGAAGAATTTCAAAAAAAATTGGAAGTTAAGGATACACAGGCTCCACGAATCAAATTAAAGAAAAAGAAAATTACTGTTGAATTGAATTCTTCATTTAATGTGAAAGGGAATATTGATTTTGTTAGTGATTCTGTGGATGGGAAGATAGCGTATAAAAAAGAAGTAAATGATCAAGATGTGAATTATTTTACATATAAAGAAAATATCAATGTGAAAAAGTCAGGAACATACAAAGTAAATGTATTTGCGAAAGATAAACATGGAAATGAAACAAAACAATCATTTGATGTTGTTGTGTTAGAAGAAAAGAAGGAATCTATACCTGATAAAAATCATGAGGAAATTCAACAAGTTCCACCTGCCTTAACTAATGGAAAGGTTATTTGTATAGATGCGGGACATCAAGGTCAAGGTAATAGTGCAACTGAAGCAATAGGACCAGGTTCATCAACAAAAAAAGCAAAGGTTGCTGGTGGAGCAACAGGTGTGTCTTCACGTCGCCTTGAATCTGAAATTACATTAGAAGTGTCTAAGAAACTAAGAACAGAACTTCAAAATCGTGGTTATACAGTGATTATGACAAGAACAAGTCAAAATGTGAATATTTCAAATCAGCAACGTGCAAATATTGGGAATAAAGCTTCTGCAACAATTCATATTCATTGTGATAGTGCTTCGTCGAGTGCCAGAGGTGCCCATACAATTGCGATTGCTCAAAATAATCCATACTGTCCTCAAATATATAATGAATCTTCACGTTTTGCAAAGAAGGTTGTCAATGCGTATTGCAAAGAAACTGGAATAAAAAGCAGAGGTGTTAGCTATCGTAATGATTTAACTGGACTTAATTGGAGCAAAGTTCCTGCTATTTATATTGAGTTGGGGTTTATTTCTAATCAGAAAGAAGATCAATTATTAAATGATGCAACTTTTCAACAAAAGATGGTCAAAGGTATGGCGAATGGGATTGATTCATACTTTCATTAAAGCATCTTAGAGGTGCTTTTTTCTTTTTATTTTAGCAAAAAAAAGTGTGAATAAATCAAAAAATATTTTCTTCATAAAAAGACAATTTTATCCTGAAATTGTTTTCAAATGTATAATTTGATGATATAATGATTTGGTAATTTATGATATGGAGGGATATAATGTCAATTTTATCTGGAAAAGGAAAAGTAAAATTAGACGGTCAAAAAGGTTTAACAAAAGATAAACCAATATTGACTATTGAAGCACCAGATACTGTTTACATTCCTCTTGTATTAGGACTAGCTACTGACTTTGATGTTCATGTTAAAGTTGGTGATCATGTATGTATAGGGACAAAATTAGCAACTCGTAAGAGTATGTATGTACCTATTTATTCATCAGTTTCTGGTACAGTTAAAGGAATTGAAAAACGTATGCATGCTTCAAAGAGATTGCAAGACCATATTGTGATTGAAAACGATCATAAGAATGAAAGAGTAAAGGCTTATGAAGTGAAAGATCCTGACAATATGAGTCAAGAAGATGTTTTTAATGCAATTAAGGAATTAGGTATTATTGGTTTGGGAGGTTCTGGTTTCCCAACTTATATTAAATATTCTAAACCTGAAGGTATTGAAACTATCCTAATTAATGGGGTTGAATGTGAACCTTTCTTAACAAGTGATCATGTGGCAATGAAACGTGATATTAAAGCTTTATTTGATGGTGTTCATTATTTAATTAAAGCTGCAAATGCAAAAAATGCAATCATTGCAATCAAGGAACATAAACCTGATTTAATGGAAATGTTAGTTGAAGAAGCAAAGAATTACGATAACATTGAGCCAAGAGAAGTTCCTGATCGTTATCCAATGGGATGGGAAAGAGTACTTGTAGAAACAGTATTTAAGAAAGAATATGATGTTTTACCAGCAGAAATTGGAGTTGTCGTGAATAACTCATCAACTGCTATTGCTCTTTCTAAAGGAATTAGAAATGGAGAACCTATTACACATCGTGTTGTTACTTTCTCAGGAAATGGAATTAAAAATCCACAAAACGTGGAAGTTGCAATCGGTACACCAGTAAACTATATTGTAGAAAAAATTGGTGGTTATGTAGATGATGATTGTGATGGATTCTTACTTGGTGGTGGACCTATGATGGGTAAATCTGTTATGAATGATACATTTGTAATTTATTCTCATAACAATGCTATTACTGTTTTAAAGAAAGAAAACATAAAACCATTACCATGTTTGAAATGTGGAGAATGTACTTTACATTGTCCTGCACACTTACAACCAGTACGTATTATGCAAGCTGAAAAAGGTGCAAATGTGGAATTAATTGAAAAATTAGATGTAACACGTTGTGTTGAATGTGGTATGTGTACTTATATTTGTCCAAGTAAGATTGAAGTGACAGATATGGTAGCAAAAGCAAAACGTCGTTATCAATTAGCACAAAAGAGAAAGGCATAGGGAGGGGTTATATTTATGAAGATTACTTTACAAAGAACATCACCAAACTATCGCCAAAAACTCTCTACTCAAAGAATTATGAGAGATTTGACAATTGGATTATTGGTGATTGTCGCTTATTCATTATTTTATCAATTTACAAGCCAAAATACGACTGACTATGTTGTGAAAGCTGCACTTATTTATTTAGTATCTTTAGGTGTTGCGTTTGTGACTGAAATTGTATGGGCTTTAATTCATAAAGATAATATTGTTGATCATTTAAAAGGAAGTTTCCCTTGGGTAACAGCAATTATTTTTGCTTTAACTTTACCTATTGGTACACCTTTATATGTAACAGCAATTGGATCTTTTATCGCAATTTTCTTTGGAAAATTAGTTTATGGTGGATTTGGATTTAATATTTTCAACCCAGCATTGGTTGGACGCGTTGTTGTTCACTTAGCATTTGGTGGACAATTAACAACAACTTTATCTAACGGGGTAGATGCTGTTGCGAGTGCTACACCAGCTGCTGCATTAGCAGCAACTAAATGGATGGGTGAAGGATTCTCTTATGAACTTATGGATTTATTCTTAGGAAATCATGGTGGTACTTTAGGGGAAACTTGTATTTGGTTAATTCTATTAGTTGGTGTTGTTTTAGCTTTTAGAAGAGTCTTTGATGCAAGAATTCCTGTTGCTTATTTAGGAACAGTTTTAATTCTTTCTGAAGTTTTCGCTCTTATGAATGGTTTAGATCCATTAACTTATCCACTTGTTCATTTATGTATTGGTGGTGTTGTATTTGGTGCTGTGATTATGGCAACAGATCCAGTGACTTCACCTACAAGTCCATTAGGTAAGATTTTATTTGGTATTGGATTAGGATTCTTAACAATGATTATTCGTTTAAAAGCGAATTTCCCAGAAGGTGTTTTATTCTCAATATTAATGATGAATATGTTGACTCCATGGATTGATTCATTAGTTTTAGGAAGAACAAATAAAAATATTGCTAAACAGTGGGCAAGTATTGGATTGTCTTTATTATTAGCAATTGGTTGTGTTGTTGGCGCTGGATACAGTATTCAAAATGAAATTGCTATCGAAAAACAAAAAGCAGAAGAAGCTGCTAAAAAAGCAGAAGAAGCTGCTAAGAAAAAAGCTGAAGAAGAAGCGAATGCATTTAACTGGAAACTTGTTTCAAAAAGTGGAAATACATATGTTATGGAAACTGAAGGTTATATGAAAGACCAAAATAAATTAAAAACAGAAATCACTATTAATGGTGATAAAGTGAAAGTAAAAGTCTTAGAATTTGCTGGTGAAACTGAATATTATGGTAAAGACATGATTGAAGGTATTACATCAGGAAAAATGCAAGAATTCCATGATAAGTTCTTAGCTAAAGAATTTACAAAAGCTGATGTTGAAGGTGTAGATACTGCAACTGGTGCTACAATGACAACAAAAGGTGTTTTAAACGCTATTAAGGGTGCTATTGCTGTTAGTCAAATGGAAATTGATGGAAATAATTATACTGTAACAACTGATGGTTATATGAAAGATGATAACAAGTTAAAAGTACAAGTGACAGTTAATGGTGATAAAGTGAAAGTAAAAGTCTTAGAATTTGCTGGTGAAACTGAATATTATGGTAAAGACATGATTGAAGGTATTGCATCAGGGAAAATGCAAGAGTTCCATGATAAATTCTTAGCTAATGAGTTTGCGGCATCTGATATTGATGGTGTAGATACTGCAACTGGTGCTACAATGACAACGAAAGGAATTGTATCTGCAATTCGTCAAGCAATTGCAGCTTCAAAATAGGAGGTAATGTGATATGGGTAAAACATTAAAATTAGCTCTATTCCTTGCGATTGTTGCAGGTTTATCTGGTGCAGCATTATCATATGTTAATGGTGTGACTGCTCCAATTATCCAAGAACAAAAAGTAGCAAAGGATAAGAGTGGATTAGAAGCAATTTATGCGGGTGCTGAATTTATTCCAGTTGAAGATACTGATACAAGTGAATATCCTTCTATTCAAGCTATCTATGAAGCAAAGGGTAAAGGGTATATTTATAAATGTAGTGTTACTGGATACGGTGGACCAGTTGAATATTTAGTTGCGTTAGATAATGATGGAACTTATAAAGGGTTTGTTGCAACAGAATATAGCAATGAAACTAAAGGTTTTGGTAGCAAAATTGGTGAAGATGAATTTAAAAATAGTGTCGTAGGAAAAGCTTTAGGTGATCCTATTGATACAATTACAGGTGCAACTGTTACTTCTGCACCAGTAGTTGCTGGTATTGAAGAAGCAACTGCACATCATGAAGCAAATTTTAAATAAGGAGGAAACATAGATGAAAAAATTTGATATTTTCAAAAAAGGTTTATTTGCCGAAAACCCAGTATTTGTCTTATTGTTAGGTCTATGTTCAGCCTTAGCAATTACTACAAATTTAACAAATGCAATTGGAATGGGTATGGCTGTTCTTGTTGTATTAGTAATGAGTAATGTGATTATTTCATTACTTAGAAATATTATTCCTAATGAAAATAGAATTCCTGTATTTATTGTTATTATTGCAACATTAGTTAAGTGTGTTCAAATGTTAATGAGTGCATTTACTCCTGCATTAAGTGATTCTTTAGGAACATTTATCGGATTAATTGTTGTTAACTGTATTATTTTAGGTAGAGCTGAGAGCTTTGCTTCTAAAAATGGAGTTTTAGATTCATTATTAGATGCTTTAGGAATGGGGTTAGGATATACTATTGCAGTATTAGTGATGTCATTCTTTAGAGAATTAATTGGAACTGGTGGAGTTTCTTTATATAATCCATTTGATGCTAGTCAAGTAATCTTTGATATTAAACCACTAGCTGATTATGCAGTTTCAATCTTTACACAACCTGCAGGAGCATTCTTGACTTTTGGTTGTATTCTTGCTTTTATTCAATTTTTAAATATTAGAAAAGCTAAAAAAGCAAAGAAAGCGGAGGTAAAGTAGTATGGAATTATTTAGTTTATTTATAGGGCTTACTTTTGTTAATAACGTTGTTTTAAGTAAATTCTATGCTATTTGTCCATTGTTGGGTGTATCTAAAAAACCTAAAAATGCCTTGAACATGGGATATGCGGTTACATTTGTTATCGTCTTATCATCAATTATTACAAATTTATTATATAATTTTGTATTAGTACCTTTAGAAATTACATACTTAGATTTAATTACATTTATCTTAGTTATTGCTTCTTTGGTACAATTTGTTGAAATGTTCTTGAAGAAAACAAGTCCTGAAATTTATAAAGCAATGGGTGTTTATTTGCCACTTATTACAACTAACTGTGCAGTATTAGGTGTTGCGTTAGATAATATCAGTGCTAAATATAATTTAATTGAAGCAACAGTTGCTGCTTTTGCAGTATCAGTTGGATTTACAATTGTTATTTATCTATTTGCTTTAATTAGAGAAAGATTAGATATTGCGAGTGTTCCAGAAAGCTTTAAAGGAACACCAATCGCATTAATTACTGCTGGTATCATGGCTTGTGCTTTGGCTGGAATCGCAGGTCTTGTTTAATGAGCATTTGGGCGATTGTTTGGTTAGCGGTTATTATCGCTATCTTTATTGGAACTTATGTGATGAATAAGAATACACCTCGTCCTGAGGGGTGTGAAGATATGAGTGAGTGTAGTGGCTGCAATAATATTGCATGTTCACATCATAGTGCTCATCATGAGGAGGAAGAAAACAATGAACGTTAATGCTATTTTAGCGTTAGTCGCTATTGGAGCTGTTCTTGGTCTATTACTAGGGATTGCCAATATGTACTTAGTTGTTGAAGAAGATAATCGTGTAACTGAAGTTACAGAAATGCTTCCTGGTGCTAACTGTGGTGGTTGTGGCTATCCTGGTTGTTCAGGTTTTGCTAATGCTTTGGTAGATGGATCATCTACAAAGGTTTCTTCTTGTGCTGTAAGTAATCCAGAAACAAGAGAAAAAATTGCAAAATACCTTAATGAAACACCTGGTCCAGATGGAACAACTTTAAAAGTAACTGTTTAATGAAGAAGGATTGACTCTTAGGAGTTGATCCTTTTTAACTTTTTTAAAGCACATTTGTTGATAAAATAAAAATGCTATGATAGACTCAGTATAGAAATACAAAATGTATTTATAATATAAGAAGAAAGGATGATGAATATGTCAAACGTTATTCATGCAAATACTCAAGAATTCCAAGAATTATTATCTCAAAATGAAGTTGTTTTTGTTGATTTCTTTGCAACATGGTGTGGTCCATGTAAAATGTTAGCACCAATTATTGAACAATTAGCTGACAAACATCCAGAAGTGAAAGTTGTTAAAATTGATGTGGATCAAGAACCATCACTTGCTATGCAATATCAAGTACAATCAATTCCTACATTGATTACTTTTAAAAATGGCCAACCAACACAAAGACAACTTGGGTTTATGCCTTTAGAAGCATTAGAGAATATGTTAAAATAATGAGGGAATCCTCATTATTTTTATTAGGAGTGAAAATATGACTGAAAAGAAAAATCTGAATTAGGTTTATTGTATGATGTAAATTATGATGGAGAAATTGTTAGTGAAAGACAAAGAGTGAATGAACTTTGTTTTGAATACAATTTATTAAAACCTTCACAAATAAATGAAAGACAAGATTTAATGAAAAAGATTCTTAAAAAGACAAAAGAGAATTTTACAATTATGTCACCTTTTTATTGTAATTTAGGGAATATTGAAATTGGTGAAAATTTTTATGCTAATTATAACTGTATTATTTTAGATGAGGCAAAAGTGACTTTTGGAGATAATGTATGGATTGGTGCAAATGTGATTGTATTACCTGGAGTAACAATAGGTAGTGGTAGTATTATTGGGGCTGGTGCAGTTGTGAATAAGGATATACCTGAAGGTGTTATTGCGGTAGGAAATCCATGTCATGTTTTTAGAAAATCACAAAAGAAGACAGAGATAGTTCTTTACAAATAAAAATATGTATGTTATATTAAGTTCGTAGCCGAACTAACAAAGAGGTGAGACAATGTATCGTGATAGTGTAGGTCATCGCTTGAAAATGATCAATAACTTAATGAAGAGAAATGTTGATAAAGTGATAGGTCATAAACCAGATAAAGCAACACTGATGCATAGTTGGATTATGGGATTTCTTCAAAGACGCGAAGAAAAGAAATTAGATACTTTTCAAAAAGATATTGAAAAAGAATTTTCAATGAACCGTTCAACAACATCAGAAATGTTAAAATTGATGGATAAAAATGGTTTGATTCAAAGAATTCCTGTGGATTATGATGCAAGGTTAAAAAAGATTGTCTTAACAGATTTAGGACGAGAGTGTAATCGTAAAACAGAGGAACAAATCTTAAAAGTTCATAATCGTTTGGTTGAAGGCTTGAATGATGAAGAAGTGCAAACACTATTATCTCTTTGTGATAAAATGATAGACAATTTAAAAAAAGAATTATAATCAGGGGAACCTGATTTTTATTCCTTTATATAGTTTGTTTACGAACAATTCGGTAGCGTACGGAAAGAGAGGTTGACGATATGGTTAAAACGTTATTTCAACAAATAAAGAGTTATAAAAAAGATTCTTTGATGACGATGTTAACAGTTATTGTTGAAACAATTTTAGAAATTATCATTCCTTTGTTAATGGCAAGATTAATTGATAAAGGGATAGAGGCTCAAAATATGAGTGCAGTTATGCGATATGGAATCATGATGTTCGTGATTGCTTTATCAACACTGTTGCTAGGCTTTTTAGCTGGAAAATATGCCGCAAGAGCTTCGACTGGTTTTGCTGCTAATTTAAGAGAAGCAATGTTTAGAAATATTCAATCTTTTGCATTCTCTAATATAGATAAATACAGTACCGCAGGACTTGTAACACGTTTAACAACTGATGTTACAAATGTCCAAATTGCTTATCAAATGATTATTCGTATGTGTATTCGTGCACCTATGAACTTAGTTTGTGCATTAGTTATGGCATTTTCTATTCATGTGGAGATGAGTTTGATTTTCGTTGGAGCAATTATTTTCCTTGTTTGTGTTTTAGGAATTATTATGTTTTTAGCTATGCGTTATTTCAACGATGTTTTTCCTAAGTATGATGATTTGAATGAAAGTGTTCAAGAAAATGTTGTGGGTATTCGCGTAGTCAAATCTTTTGTAAGAGAAGATTATGAAAATAAGAAATTCAAAAAAGCATCTGAAAATATCAGTCGTTTGTTTATAAAAGCAGAAGGTGTCTTAGCGTTTAATAATCCTGCAATGATGGTGAGTGTTTATGGTTGTATATTATTGTTATCATGGTTAGGGGCTAAGAATATTGTTGCTGGAACATTGACAACTGGTGAATTGACAAGTTTATTTAGTTATATTATGAATATTATGATGTCATTAATGATGTTATCAATGGCATTTGTAATGATTACAATGTCACTTGCTTCAGGAAGACGTATTGCAGAAGTAATTAACGAACAATCTGATTTGGTATCACCTAAAAATGCTTTAACTGAAGTGAAAAGTGGATCAATTACTTTTTCACATGTTAGCTTTTCTTATAAACATGGCTCAGGAGATCCGGTGTTAAGAGATGTTGATTTGCATATTCATAGTGGAGAAACTATTGGAATCATTGGTGGAACTGGTAGTGCAAAGAGTACGCTTGTGAGTTTAATTAGTCGTTTGTATGATGTGGATTTTGGTTGTGTTCTTGTTGGTGGTGAAGATGTGAGAAATTATGATCTTGAAGTCTTAAGAAATGAAGTTTCTGTTGTTTTACAAAAGAATGTTTTATTTAGTGGAACAATTCTTCAAAACTTACGTTGGGGAAATGAACATGCGACACTTGAAGAATGTCAAGAAGCATGCTGTTTGGCGTGTGCTGATGAATTTATTCAAACATTCCCTGATGGTTATAATACTTATATTGAACAAGGTGGAACAAATGTTTCTGGTGGACAAAAACAAAGATTGTGTATTGCTAGAGCATTACTGAAAAAACCTAAGATCTTAATTTTAGATGATTCCACGAGTGCTGTTGATACAGCAACTGATGCAAGTATTCAACGTTCTTTTGAAGAACGTATTCCAGATACAACCAAAATTATTATTTCACAACGTATTTCAAGTGTACAAAATGCAGATCGTATTATTGTGCTTAATGATGGTGTGATTGATGACTTTGATTCACATGATAATTTATTAAAAACGAGTGAAATATATAAGATGATTTATGAAACACAAACCAAAGGGAAGGAGGAAGCTTAATGAAACAAAAGAATGTTTTAATGAGGTTGATGAAACATCTTTTTAAGCAACATGGTATTGCTTTAATAGCAGTATTACTTTGTATTCTTGGAAGTGCTTTGGCCAATGTGCAAGGGACTTTATTTATGCAAGCATTGATTGATGATTATATTATGCCTTTAATTGGATCAAGTTCTCCTGACTATTCAGGTTTGTTAAAAGCTTTAAGTAGAGTGGCTGTATTCTATGGAATTGGTATTTTATGTGCATATTCTTTTAATAGAATTATGGTTACAGTTACCCAACATTTCTTAAGGGATATTCGTAATGAATTGTTTGAACATATGGAATCTTTACCGATTCGTTATTTTGATCAAACAACTCATGGTGATATTATGTCAATCTATACAAATGATACAGATACATTAAGACAATTGATTAGTCAATCTATTCCGCAAGTGGTATCAAGTGGTATTACGATTGTGACTGTCTTTATTTCTATGTTATCATTAAGTTTACCTTTAACTGCTGTGAGCTTAATCATGTTAACTGTGATGTTGTATTCAAGTCGTAAAGTGGGAAGTTTATCTGCAAAATACTTTATGCGACAACAAACTGAAATTGGAAAAGTTAATGGTTATATTGAAGAAATGATTTCTGGACAAAAAGTAGTCAAAGTCTTTAATCATGAACAAAAGGTTATTAATGAGTTTGAAAAAATTAATGAAAATTTAAGAGAAAGTGCTTATCAAGCACATAAATTTGCTAATGTCTTAATGCCAATGACTGTTCAATTAGGGAATATTTCTTATATTGTTTGTGCAATTGTCGGTGCTATTATGGCATTGAGTGGTTTTTCAGCAATCACAATTGGGACACTTGTATCTTTCCTTACATTAAATAAAAATTTCAATAACCCTATTGGTCAAATTTCTCAACAAATCAATAGTGTTGCGATGGCACAAGCAGGAGCAAAACGTATTTTTGATTTATTAGATCAAGAAAGTGAAAAAGATGAAGGTGTTGTGACATTATGTCGTGTGGAATATATTGATGGTAAAATGCACGAAACAACAAAACGAACTGGTCATTGGGCATGGAAACATCCTCGTCCAAATGGGCATGTTGAATTGGTTGAAATGAAAGGTGATATTTGTTTAGAAGATGTTGACTTTGGATATAACGATGAGAAAACGGTTTTACATCAAGTCAATGTCAAAGCAAATCCTGGTGAAAAGATTGCTTTTGTTGGGGCGACTGGTGCTGGGAAAACAACAATTACAAACTTAATCAATCGTTTTTATGATATTCAAAAAGGAAGTATCACTTATGATGGGATTGATATTAAGTTGATTAAAAAAGATGATTTAAGACGTTCTTTAGGTGTGGTTTTACAAGATACACATTTATTTACAGGAACTGTTATGGATAATATTCGTTATGGACGATTAGATGCGACTGATGAAGAATGTATAGAGGCCGCAAAATTAGCAAATGCGGATACATTTATTCATCATTTACCTGATGGTTATCAAACAATGTTAAAGGGTGATGGTTCTAATTTATCACAAGGACAAAGACAGTTGCTTGCAATTGCTAGAGTGGCGGTTGCCAATCCACCAGCTTTGATCTTAGATGAAGCAACATCATCTATTGATTCAAGAACAGAAAAACTTGTTCAAGATGGAATGGATAAATTAATGAAAGGACGAACAACATTGGTTATTGCCCATCGTTTATCCACAATTAAAAATAGTGATTGTATCATGGTATTAGAACATGGTCATATAATTGAACGTGGCAATCATCAAGATTTAATTAAAGAAAAAGGAAAATATTACCAATTGTATACAGGTATTATTGATATGGATTAAGGCTTGTCTTTGGATAAGTCTTTTTCTTATGGATAAAAAAACAATCCCTAGGGATTGTTTGCATATTATTGAGGGCAACTGATTTCCATCATATCTTCTATCATATGATGCAAAGCATTGGCTTCATTTGTGTTAGCTGCTTTATAATAAACCTCTTTACCTTCTTTACGAGAAGTAATAAGTTTTGTATTTCTCAGTTTTCTTAAATGATGGGCAACCGCAGGGCTACTCATATTCATTAATGCAGAAATGTTGATAACACATTCTTCGCTATGACAAAGAATCCAAAAAATACGTAAACGTGTTTCATCACTTAACATTTTAAATAAGTCACTAACAATACTAAAATCTTGTAAATCAGGTATTTTTTTTAAAAGTTCTTCTGATTTGTGATGATGATGTGGTAAAGAATTTGATTGCATGTTCAAAAATCCTCCTCGTATCTATGGTATCACAATTCATGGAAGATAGAAATATTTTTTTAAGCATGTGATGAAAAGTCTTGACTTTTATAGAGGTATATCATATATTATAAGTGTAACGATTAAACGAACACTTAATCGTATAAATCTTTAGAAGGAGGAATAACTGATGAAGAAAACTTATAAAATTGAAGTCGATTGTGCAAATTGTGCAAACTTAATGGAAGAAGCAACAAAGAAAACAACTGGAGTCAAAGATGCAGTTGTGAATTTCATGACTCAAAAAATGATTGTAGAATTTGAAGAAGGACAAGATGCAAAAGCAGTCATGAAAGATGTTCTAAAAGCTTGTCAAAAAGTTGAACCTGATTGTGAAATCGAACTTTAAGAAGTTATGTGAATCATAACTTTTCTTACATTTATTCATGAAGAAATTCATTTTATATAGATAATGAAGGGAGAATCTTATGACAAAAAAACAAAAGAAAATGTTAATAAGAATTATCTTATCAGCTATTCTGTTCATAGTTTTACAATTTATCCCAGTAACAGGCTTGATAAGATTTGCATTATATATGATTCCTTACTATATTGTAGGACATGATATTTTAAAAAAAGCTTGGAAAGGTATTATCAACAGACGTGTTTTTGATGAAAGTTTTTTAATGGCTGTAGCGACTATTGGGGCGATTGCTATTGCGATATATACAAAATCTGGTGATTATAACGAAGCAATTGCAGTTATGTTATTTTATCAAATTGGAGAATGGTTCCAAAGTTATGCAGTTGGAAAATCAAGAAAAAATATTAGTGAATTAATGGATATTCGTCCTGATTATGCCAATATAGAAAAAGATGGAAAACTTGAAAAAGTTGATCCAGATGAAGTGAGTATAGGAAGCATTATTATTGTTCAACCTGGTGAAAAAGTTCCAATTGATGGTATTGTTATTGAAGGAAGTTCAAGTTTAAATACTAGTGCTTTGACAGGTGAAAGCTTGCCTCGTGAAATCTTTGAGAATGATGAAATTATGAGTGGTTGTATTAATATGAGTGGTGTTTTGAAAATCAAAACTACAAAAGAATTTGGAGAATCAACTGTTTCTAAGATTTTAGATTTGGTTGAAAATGCTAGTTCAAGAAAATCACGTTCAGAAGATTTTATTTCAAGATTTGCTAGAGTTTATACACCGGCAGTATGTTATAGTGCATTAGCTCTTGCTATTTTACCACCTCTTGTTAGAATATTTGTTTTGGGTGTTGATGCTATGTGGGGTGAATGGATTTATCGTGCTTTAACTTTTTTGGTAATTAGTTGTCCATGTGCCTTAGTTATTAGTATTCCTTTAAGTTTCTTTGCCGGAATAGGTGGAGCAAGTAAAGAAGGTGTTTTAGTTAAAGGATCAAATTATTTAGAAGCATTATCTCAAGCAAAATATATTGTTTTTGATAAAACAGGAACATTGACACATGGTGTCTTTGAAGTCAATGCGATTCATCATAATGAAATGTCTGATGAACAATTGCTAGAATATGCTGCGTTAGCTGAAATTGCTTCATCACATCCAATTAGTAAAAGTTTACAAAAAGCTTATGGAAAAGAGTTGGATCGTAGTCGTGTTTCTCAAATTCAAGAAGTGAGTGGTAAAGGAATTATTGCAATTGTTGATGGTAAACAAGTTGTAGCAGGAAATGAGAAATTACTGTTACAGTTAGGTATTGAATCAAAATCTTGTCACAAAGTTGGAACAATTATTCATATGGCTATTGATGGGAAATATGAAGGACATATTGTGATTAGTGATATGATTAAAGAACATGCAAAAGAATCAATTGCGAAGTTAAAACATGCAGGAGTGAAAAAAACTGTGATGTTAACTGGTGATGCAAAGAGTGTTGCTCTATCTGTTGCTAAGGAATTAGGTATTGATGAAGTTTATAGTGAATTATTACCTGGAGATAAAGTTACAAAAGTTGAAGAATTATTAGAAAATAAAGCTCCAAAAGAAAAATTAGCTTTTGTTGGAGATGGAATCAATGATGCACCAGTTTTATCAAGGGCTGATATTGGTATTGCGATGGGAGCTATGGGTAGTGATGCAGCTATCGAAGCAGCTGATGTTGTTTTGATGGATGATGATCCATTAAAGATTTCTAAAGCTATTCAAATTTCTCGTAAATGTTTGAGAATTGTTTATCAAAATATTTACTTTGCCATTGGTGTTAAATTGCTTTGCTTATTTTTAGGAGCAGTGGGAATTGCTAATATGTGGTTGGCTATTTTTGCTGATGTAGGTGTGATGATTATTGCAATCTTGAATGCTATTCGTGCATTGTCTGTCAAAAACTTGTAAAATTTGACAAGTATTGAAAAGTAGTATAGAATGTAAGTGAAAAATAAATTTAACAGTGTTTTTTAGAAACACTGTTCTTTTAAAAATGTGAGTTAGCACAAACTAACGTTTGTATCGGAGTTAGGAGGATTACAATGAAATTAGATGAACTTTTAGTAGGAGAGAGTGCTCAAATTGTATCGGTCGAAGGTGAGGGGGCTTTGCGTCAACACTTTTTGGATATGGGACTTATTCCTGGAGTTGAAGTGACTGTTGTTAAATACGCTCCTATGGGGGATCCTATTGAATTAAAAATACATGATTATGAATTGACAATCCGTCTAGCTGATGCAAAACAAATTGAAATTACTAAACAATATCAAAATCATCCAAAAGAATATACATTAACAGAACTTAAAAAAAATCATCCGGGTTATGGAGAAAATGGTAAATTATATCATGATAAAAAAACAGAAACACCATTATCTGATGATGAAGTTTTAACATTTGCTTTAGTTGGAAATCAAAACTGTGGAAAAACAACATTGTTCAATCAATTGACTGGTTCCATGCAACATGTTGGAAACTTCCCAGGTGTAACAGTCGATCGCAAAGATGGTCATATTAAAGGTCATCCTCAAACATTGATTACAGATTTACCAGGAATTTATTCTATGTCACCTTATAGTAGTGAAGAAATTGTGACACGTGAGTTTTTATTAAAAGAAAAACCTAAAGGAATTATTAATATTATAGATGCAACGAATATAGAACGAAATCTTTATTTAACAATGCAGTTGTTAGAATTAGATATGCCTATGGTTGTGGCTTTAAATATGATGGATGAACTTAGAAAAAATGATGGTTCTATCATGGTTAGTGAATTAGAACAATTATTAGGTGTACCTGTTGTTCCTATTTCAGCGGTGAAAAACGAAGGAGTAGATGAACTTGTAGAACATGCGATTCATGTCGCTAAGTATCAAGAAAAACCAATGAAACAAGATTTCTGTCCAAACGAAAGTCCTTTACATAGAGGAATCCATGCAGTTATGAAACTTGTGGAAGATCATATTCAGGAAGCTGATTTACCAATTCGTTTTGTATCTACCAAAATTATAGAAGGTGATGAAAAAATAATTGAGACGCTTGCATTATCTGAACATGAAAAGCATATCTTAGAAGAAATCACGCAACAAATTGAAAAAGAATCAAATCTAGATAGAGTTGCGATTGTCGCAAAAATGCGTTTTGATTTTATTTTATCAATTTGTTATGCGACTGTTGTTAAACCAAAGGAAAGTATTGAACGTATTCGTAGTAAACGTATTGATAAGTTATTAACAGGAAAATATACAGGTATTCCGTTATTTATTGGAATCATGGCTATGATTTTCTATTTGACATTTAATGTTATTGGTGCTTTTTTACAAGATCTTCTTGCAATGGGAATTGATCAAATAACGTTTATGGTTGATTCATTGCTTACCAATACACATGTAAATACAACTTTGCATTCTTTAATTATTGATGGTATTTTTAATGGTGTCGGTGGAGTTTTAAGTTTCTTACCAATTATTGTGACTTTATTTTTCTTCTTATCATTATTAGAGGATAGTGGATATATGGCAAGAGTTGCTTTTATTATGGATAAGTTACTTAGAAAACTTGGACTTTCTGGAAGAAGTATTGTTCCTATGCTTATTGGTTTTGGTTGCACTGTTCCAGGTGTTATGGCAACACGTACATTACCATCACAACGAGATAGAAAAATGACAATTCTTTTAACACCATTTATGAGTTGTACTGCTAAATTGCCTATTTATGCATTTTTTACAAGTGTCTTTTTTCCTGAGAATGCAGGAATTGTTATGATTGGTTTGTATGTTTTAGGAATTATTATTGGCATTATCATGGCCTTGATTTTTAAGAAAACAGCATTTAAAGGAGAAGCTGTTCCATTTGTTATGGAGTTACCTAATTATCGTTTGCCAGCTTTTAAGAATACAGTTCATTTATTATGGGATAAGTCAAAAGATTTCTTACAAAGGGCTTTTACTATTATCTTTATAGCTACAATTTTGATTTGGTTCTTACAAAATTTTGATTTACGTTTAAATATGGTTAGTGATTCTCAAAATAGTATTTTAGCTTATATTGCTGGTTTCATTGCTCCTATCTTTGAACCACTAGGATTTGGAGATTGGCGTATTACAACAGCATTGATTTCAGGCTTTTTAGCCAAAGAAAGTGTTGTGTCTTCTCTTACTGTTTTATTTGGAAGTACAAATGCAATACTTACAACACTTTCTACTGCTTCTTGCTTATCTTTACTTGTCTTTTGTTTACTTTATACACCATGTGTTGCAGCAATTGCTTCAATTAAACGTGAATTAGACGCGAAATGGGCAACATTAATTGTAATTGGACAATGTATGATTGCTTGGGTTGTTTCTTTGATTACATATATGATGGTGACTTTATAAGGAGGGTGTTTTATGGTTGATATGATGATTATACTTTTATTAAGTGTTTATGTTGGTTATATTGTTTATCGTATGTGGAAGAAGAAAAAAACAACGCCTAAATGTGATGGGCATTGTCTAGGGTGTCCTTATAAATAAGCATCATAAAGAAAAAATGACATGAGTGCATCTTGTCCTTTGATATTGAAATCTTTATTGATCTGATTTCTTCTATGCATACCGAGATGTTCATAAAAACCATATGAACAACTTGTATCTGTATATAAATAAAAGCATTTGACATGATAAGATTTCATTTGGGTTATGTAATTTTGGAAAAGCACTTTTCCAAGACCTTGTCCTCTTACTTTTGAAGATAATGCAAAGAATGCAACTTCTGCATCATAGGTAAGAGGGCTTTGTTTAAGAAGCTCTTTGTCAATGGTATTGACACTTCCAAATGTTTTCATAACTTCACGACCACGACGTGTCATATATAAAGAGAGTAGTAAACTTATTTGTTTGAGTCTATAATAAAAATGAAAATGATGTTTTTGTTTGATGTTTCCTAGTAGAATACCAACAGGTTGATGATTCACAGTCACAACTTCACTATAAGTGTGATTGGCTAAACAACTGTATAAAAATAAATAAGATAATTTTTTAGCAGTCTTTGAATCACAAAACATTTCATAGTTCCAAGTTTCCTTGATGATTTCTGCGATATAAGGGGTATCCTTTTTAAAGAAAGGACGATAACTGATTTTTGTAGACATATTATTTCCTCCTTGACTTTCTTTTGTTATAATAAGTATAAAAGGTACAGTTACTGTAGAGTCAAGGAGATTTTTTATGAAATTAACAGTGTCTAAATTTGCAAAACTTCATAATATCAATAAAAGAACTTTACATTATTATGATGAGATAGGTTTGTTTTCTCCTCAATATATTGGAGAGAATGGTTATCGTTATTATGATTATCGTCAAAGTTTTGTGTTAGAAAATATATTGATGTTAAAAGAGTTACATATGAGTATTGATGAAATCAAACAGTATCTTGCTAATCCTAATGTCAATGATTTTATGAATCTATCAAAACAATGTCTTGAAGATATAGATAAACAAATAGCTTATCTTCAAAAGACAAAAGAATTATTAATAAGGAAACAAAAGCAAATAGAAGAATCTCAAAAGATTCAAGATCAAGATATCTTTATCATTGATAGAGAAGAAGAATGGATCTTTTGTACACCTGTACCTTTTTATGAATTAGATGTTACAAATCTATTTCATCATTTAAGTGTTGTTAAGGAAAAAGAAAACCAAAGAATAGGGTGTGGAAGTTATATTTCATTAGATAAGGTTTATCAACATCAATATGATGAATATGACGGCTTTTATACACCTATGACTTGTATTGATAATCAAAAAGATTTGATATGCCTAGAAAAAGGAAAGTATTTATGCGGGTATTGTATAGGACGTTTTGAAAAGATTCCAGATTTATATGAAAAGATGTTAACCTATGCAAAAAAACATTTCTTGAAACTGAAAGGTTATGCTTATGAAATAGGTCTCAATGAAATGGTTTTATCTTGTGAAGATGATTATGTCACAAGAATATTGATACGTATTGATGAAAGTAAGAAATGAAAAAGATTGTGTGCTTGTTTTTGGTAATTTTATGAATTATGTAAGTTGTAGATTTAAAAGTTGTTTAAGATATAATGTTTGCTTTTGAAGGCGATATTAGTCATTTGGAACACTAGATAAATGTAAGTATTATTACTATGATAGTGAAGTCATACATATAGATGAAATATCGTGTGATGAGTTGTTTGAAGAAAAATGAGAAAAACAAGAACTGTTTTGTCAAGAAAGTTTTTTAATTCGTAGTCATATGATTTTGAATCCATAAATATTATGAATAAAAATCGTGATTTTTAAAGAAAAGAGTGTTAGAATGTAAATAATTAAAGGAGAGTGAAAAAAAATGATTAAAATCGGAATTGTGGGATATGGAAATCTTGGACGTGGTGTAGAAAGTGCTTTGACTTATAGTCAAGATATGGAATTGGTTGGAGTATTTACACGAAGAAAACCTGAAACTGTTCAAGTGCGTACAGATGTACCTGTTTATGAAATGAGTCAATTAAATGATATGCAAGATCAAATTGATGTTTTAATTCTTTGTGGAGGGAGTGCTAATGATTTACCAACACAAACAGTTGAGCTTGCAAAGTCGTTCAATGTTGTAGATAGTTTTGATACACATGCGAAAATTCCTGAACATTTTGCAAATGTGAATCAAGCAAGTGTAGAAGGAAAACATATAAGTGTGATTTCAGTTGGTTGGGATCCTGGTTTATTCTCTTTAAATCGTTTATATGGTCAAGCAATCTTACCTCAAGGACATGATTATACATTCTGGGGAAAAGGTGTGAGTCAAGGTCATTCAGATGCAATTAGAAGAATTCCAGGTGTTAAAGATGCAAGACAATATACAATTCCTGTGGATCAAGCATTAGAAAGTGTACGCCGTGGTGAAAATCCAGAATTATCTACAAGAGAAAAACATACAAGAGAATGTTTTGTTGTGGCTAAAGAAGGTGCTGATTTAAAATCTATCGAAGAAGCTATTGTGACAATGCCAAATTACTTTGCAGATTATGACACAACAGTTCATTTTATTAGTGAAGAAGAATTGATGAGAGATCATAAAGGTATTCCTCATGGTGGTGTTGTTTTAAGAAGTGGTGTTACTGGATTTGACAGTGAACATAAACATGTGATTGAATATAAATTAACATTAGATTCAAATCCAGAATTTACTTCAAGTGTCTTAGTGGCTTATGCAAGAGCAGCATATCGTTTATCAAAAGAAGGTCAATATGGATGTAAGACAGTCTTTGATATACCTCCTGCATATTTACATAGCGCATCACATGAAGAATTGTTAAAGAATTTATTATAATATCGGGTCTTTTATGACTCGATATTTTCTTATATAATAGTAAAAGGAGGGGATATGATGAAGAAAATAGTCATTGGATTGGTTGCTCACGTTGATGCAGGGAAGACAACGTTAAGTGAGGCAATGCTTTATTTAACAGGATGTATTCGTAAACATGGGCGTGTGGATCATGGTGATACTTATTTAGATTATAATGCCCAAGAAAAAGAACGTGGGATTACAATCTTTTCTAAACAAGCTACACTTTCTTATCAAGATATGCAAATCACATTGTTAGATACGCCAGGTCATGTAGATTTTTCAGCAGAAATGGAAAGAACTTTACAGGTGTTAGATTATGCTGTTGTGATTATTAGTGGTATTGATGGTATTCAAAATCATACCAAAACAATCTTTGATTTACTTGAACATTATCATATTCCAACATTCTTATTTGTAAATAAAATGGATATGAATCAAGCTGATGCAATGTCTTTAAAAGTATCTTTACAAAAGTTTGATTCTCGTTTGATAGATTTTACATCTTTAAATGAAGAAACATATGAAAATTTAGCTTTAGTTAGTGATGAACTTCTAGATGAATATATGCAAACACAAATCATTTCATCTACCAAGATTGTATCGCTTATCCAACAAAGAAAAGTTTTTCCATATGTATTTGGTTCAGCTTTAAAAATGCAAGGTGTAGAAGAATTGATGAATCTTTTACAGATTTATACAATCGATAAAGATTATCCTGAAACTTTATCTGCAAGAGTTTATAAAATTTCACAAGATGAACAAGGACAACGTTTAACACATGTTAAAATCACTGGTGGAACAATGCAAGTGAAAGATATGATTGTTGATGAAAAAGTTGATCAAATCAGAATTTATAATGGGAATAAATATGAAGTTGTAAAGTCTGTAGAAGCTGGTGATATTTGTGCATTAAAAGGATTAACAAAGTTACAAGCAGGAGAAGGTATTGGAGAAGAAAGTGTTATACAACCTCTTATGAATGCTTATATGACTTATCATATTTTATTACCAAAAGATTGTGAACGTCATGTGATGGTTCAACGTCTTTTACAATTATCTGATGAAGAACCGGAGTTACATATTCAATATGTTCAAGAAACAGGCGAGTTAACAGTTCAATTGATGGGTGAAATTCAAATAGATGTTTTAAAACATTTGATAAAAGAAAGATATCAAGTGGATATTGAATTAGATCAAGGACAGGTCTTGTTTAAGGAAACAATTGCTGAGACTGTTGAAGGAGTAGGACATTTTGAACCATTGCGTCATTATGCAGAAGTTCATCTTTTATTAGAGCCTTTACCTAGAGGGAGTGGCTTACAATTTGATATAATTATGAAAGAAGATGACTTAGATAAACATTGGCAAAGATTGGTATTGACTCATCTTCAAGAAAAAGAACATAAAGGTGTTTTAACGGGTTCATCTATTACAGATATGAAGATTATCTTAGTCAATGGAAAAGCCCATTTAAAGCATACTGAAGGTGGTGATTTTAGAGAAGCTACTTATCGAGCGGTAAGACAGGGACTTAAAAAGGCAAAATCACTTTTATTAGAGCCTTATTATCAATATCGTTTAGAGTTGCCACATGATTATATGAGTAAAGCTGTTTTTGATTTAGAACAAATGCATGCGACATTAGAAATCACACAACAAGATAATTTATCAGTCATTCTAGGAAAAGCACCTGTTCGTTTTATGAAAAATTATCAAAGTCAAGTTGTTCATTATACCAAAGGACAAGGACAATTATATTGTACCCTTGTAGGGTATGAAGAAGCAAAAGATGTAGATAAAATCATTGATGAAATAGGTTATGATAGTGAGAAAGATATGCACAATCCAACAGGTTCTATTTTTTGTAAACATGGAGCGGGATTTTATGTACCTTATGACGAAGTGACAGATTATATGCATTTGCCAGCTTATTTAAAAAAGACGACAAATCATCAAGAAGCATTTATACGTTTTTCTCATAGTGATGATGACTTAGAAGCTATTTTTGAAAAAACATATGGACCTGTGAAAAGACGTTTGTCTGATAATTTTAGTTATGAAAAGAAAGAGAAGATTCACTCGAACACTGTGAAACAATTACCTGAATGTTTACTCGTTGATGGGTATAATGTGATTCATGCTTGGCCTGAATTAAAAGACATTGCTAAGGATAATTTAGATGTTGCAAGAACAAGATTGATTGATATTCTTGGGAATTATCAAGGATATAAGCAATGTACCCTGATTATTGTTTTTGATGCGTATAAGGTTAAAGGTCATGTTGGAAGTATTGAACAAATTCATAATGTTCATGTTGTGTATACGAAAGAAGCTCAAACAGCCGATATGTATATTGAAAGAACAACACATCAATTAAGTCAAAATTATCGTGTTATTGTCGCAACATCTGATGCTTTAGAACAAACTATTGTTATTGGACAAGGAGCAAGGCGTATATCTTCAAGGGAATTGTTATTGGAAGTAGAGTCTTTGACAAAGAATCAAAAAGAAGAATTTGATCGTAAACAAAAAAAGAGTCGTAATTATTTATTAGAAGATGTGAAAAATTATAAAAAATAAAATGCATATGATTGGTATTTTCTTATTTTTTGTGACATAATAAATTTGTAAGGAGGTAGATAAAATGAAATTATACAGATGTAATGTTTGTGGGAATATAGTTGATAAAGTTGTGGATGTAGGTGTTCCTGTTATGTGTTGTGGAAAACCGATGGAAGAATTAGTTCCTAATACTGTTGAAGCAGCAACTGAAAAACATTTGCCAGTAGGTGAGATCAAAGATGGTGTGCTAACAGTGAAGGTTGGGGAAATCGAACATCCAATGTTAGATGAACATTATATTACAACAATTCTTGTTGTGTTAGGAAAACAAGTTTTACGTGCTGATTTAAAACCAGGAGAAGAACCAAAAACAAGTTTTGCTTTAAATGGTTATAAAGGATTAGTTGAAATCTATGAATATTGTAATCTTCATGGATTATGGAAAACTGAATTACATGTTTAAACCTCTTATCTAAGGGGTTTTTAATTATGCCTAAAACGTATATTTTGTATAGAAAATAGGTATTAGACATATCTTATGTCTTTTTTTATAATAAAAACATCAAGGAGTGATGTTATGTTTACGAATGAAGATTTAAGAAAAATGATAGTTCCCTTGTTTTTTGAACAACTATTAGTGATGCTTGTAGGAATTGCAGATACTTTTATTGTGAGTTATGTTGGAGAATCTGCAGTATCAGGTGTTTCATTAGTGAATATGTTTAATACTGTGTTTATTTATTTGTTTACAGCACTTGCTTCTGGTGGGGCTGTTATGATCAGTCAATATATTGGGAATAAAGATAAAAAAAATGCCATTTTATCTTCAAGTCAATTACTGATGTTTTCAACAATCTTTTCCATTGTCATTGCGGTTTTGGTATGTGCTACTAATGAATGGCTATTAAGACTTATGTTTGGTCAAGTTGATAATGCAGTTATGGAATCATGTGTGACATATTTAAGAATATCAGCTTATTCATATCCAATGCTTGCAATTTATAATGCTGGAGCAGCTATGCAAAGAAGTTTATGTAAAACAAAAGTGACAATGTATATTTCAATTATTGCTAATATTATCAATGTGATTGGGAATATTATTGGTGTCTTTGTATTAAAAGCTGGAGTTGTAGGTGTAGCCTATCCATCTTTGATTGCACGTTTATTCTCAGCTATAGCAATCACAATCTTATGTTTTAAAACAAATCAAGAGGCTTATTATACAAAAGATGATGTTCTAACTTGGGATGTTCCTATGTTATCGCGTATATTAAAAATAGCAATTCCTAATGGTGTAGAAAATGGCATCTTCCAACTTGTTAAAGTTGCACTTGGAAGTGTTGTGGCATTGTTTGGAACTTATCAAATTGCAGCTAATGGGATTGCTCAAAGTATTTGGTCTTTAGCAGCTTTGGTTGGTTCGGCAATGGGTCCTGTTTTTATTACAGTTATTGGGCAATGTCAAGGTGCCCAAGATGATGAGGCTACGCAGTATTATTTTAAGAAGTTAATGAAGATTACATTAATTTTCTCTATTGCATGGAATGGGATTGTCTTTGCATTAACTCCTATATTTATGCAATTCTATGCTGTGTCAGAACCAACAAAAGAATTAGTGATTATTTTAGTACTTATTCATAATGTTTTTAATACTGTAGCATTCCCATTCTCAGGACCTTTGAGTAATGGTTTAAGAGCAACTGGTGATGTGAAGTATACTATGATCGTTTCCATTGCTTCGACAGTCGGAGGACGTTTGGTTTTATCAATTATTTTAGGTATTTATTGTCATATGGGTGTGATTGGTATAGCGTATGCAATGTGTTTAGATTGGTCAATTCGTGCGATTATATTTTATATGCGTTATCGTAGTGGTAAATGGAAAGAGTTTCAGTTAGTAGGGGAGTAAGATTATCTTGCTTCTTTTTTAATTGTCATGAAAATAGGACTGTTGCTTTAAAAATGTTTGTTGTAAAATAAAGATAAGGAGTCATCGTGATGGATGAGATATTTTATTAGTCTTATCAAACACTGTTTATATATCCTCAATTGATAATGAGATTGTGAGTTGTATTTTTCAAAAAGAGTATGGGAGATAATGTCAAGGGTTCTACAAGGTTAAACATTTTTATCAAGAAGTAGAAAAATGATAGGTTTACTTAAAACTGTATCATACAGGTGGTTATGCATAGGGATTGATAAAAATTATTTTTATTAGATTGAGAAGGAGTTCATTTATGAAAAAATTAAGAACGTTATTAATGTGTTTATTGATGTGTGGCTGTGCATCAGACGAGTATCAAACGATATCTGCTTCGCAAGCAAAAGATATGATGGAACAAGAAGATGTTGTGATTATTGATGTGAGGGAGGAAGACGAGTATAAACAAGGACATATCAAAAATGCTGTTTTGATTCCTTTAAATACGATTGATGAAAACAACCCACAATTACCAGATAAAAATCAAACTTTACTTATTTATTGTAGAAGTGGAAATCGTAGTGCAAAAGCAGCAAAGAAGTTTATAAAATTAGGTTATCAAAATGTTTATGATTTTGGTGGCATTATAGATTGGACATATGATATCGTTGAATAAAAGAGAGTTTTTATCCTATACTATAAAATAGGAGATGAGAGTATGAACTTTTATATGAATAAGAATGATAATTTCTTCATACAATTAGATCATGATGATTTTACAAATGAAGAAATGAAATTGATTTTATTAGAAAAACATGAAGGTGATGAAAAGAAACATCAACCACTTGTGTCTCGTGTGGGAAATACTATCACAGTTAAAATTGGTGATATTATGCATCCTATGTCAGTAGAGCATCATATTTCGATGATTTTCTTAAAAACAAAACAAGGTGGACAATATAAGAAGTTGAGTTATTTAGAAACACCGATTGTGAAATTTGAATTGTCTGAGGATGATGAACCTATAGAGGTTTATGGTTATTGTAATTTACATGGATTATGGAAAGAGAAGGTTTAGGAACATGCACTTGTATGTTCCTTTTAATATGGTAAAATAGAAGTTGAGGTGAAGATGATGGAGAAATTAACGATAAATGATTTTGATGAAGCATATGCTTTATTTCAAAAAGCTTTTATTCCAGCGGAATTAAGACCTTATAAAAAGATGAAACTTTTGTTTGAACAAAATCAACTTATTATTTATGGTTATAAAGACAAACAAAAATTAGTTGCAGCTTTACTTGTTTGGGAATTAGAAAATTGTATTTTTTGGGAGAATTTTGCGGTTGATGAAAGTCTAAGAGGACAAGGAATAGGCAGTCGAGTATTAGAAGAAGTGAAAGCAATGTATCAAGATAAAACAATTATTCTAGAAGTAGAAACACCTTTTGATGAAATGAGTCAAAGACGTATTGGATTTTATCAAAGACATGAATTTATGTTAAATCCTTATTCTTATATTCAACCAACATTAGATGTCAATCCAACAAATGTCAAACTTCAATTAATGAGTTATCCTTATATTATTGATGAATCTCAATATCAAAGAATAAAAAAAGAAATTTTCAAAATTGTTTATTTAAAAGAGGAAGATTAAATGTATTGTTCACATTGTGGTCAAGAAGTCAATGATCGTGATAAATATTGTTCATTTTGTGGAGAGGAACTTTTACCTATACTTAATCATTGTCCTAACTGTGGAAAAGAAATTGATGCTACTATGAAATATTGTAAGCATTGTGGTTATGAATTACCTCCTGTTTATAAGCAAAAAAGAAGTCGTAAATCGAAATTAGTTGCAGGTATATTAGGAATTTTCATAGGAGGTTTTGGTGTTCATAATTTTTATATTGGTGAAACATCGAAAGGTGTGATTCAATTGTGTTTATATTTTGGTGGTATTTTTACTTTTGGTTTAACATCAATTGTTGCAAGTATATGGGGATTGATTGAAGGGATTTTTATTTTAATAGGACGTATTTCTCTTGATGGGGATGGGTATCCAATGGAATGATAAAATATGTTGATTAAATATAGAGAATCATGTATTGTAATAGTGATGAAGATAAGGGGAGTAGAGTATGAGTAAGGTTGTTAAATTTGGTGGATCGTCTTTAGCTGATGCAAATCAGTTTCAAAAAGTTTATCGTATAATTAACGAGGATAAAGAAAGACGTTATGTTGTGCCAAGTGCACCGGGTAAAAGATTTAAAGATGATACAAAAGTCACAGACTTATTGTATAAAGCGTATAATGCAAAAACTGAAAATGAATTTAGAGTTCTATTTAATGAAATTAAACAAAGATATCAAGATATTATTGATGGTTTAGGGTTGGATTTTTCTTTAGATGAAGAATTTGATGTGATGGAAAAGAATTTCATTAATGGTTTAGGTGAAGATTATGCAATGAGTCGTGGTGAGTATTTGAACGGTTTGTTGTTAGCTCATTACTTAGGATTTGCATTTATTGATGCAAAAGATGTGATTTTTATTGATCAATATGGAAAGTATGATGTTCAAAAGACAGATGAAATCTTATCAAAGCGATTAAGTGAAGTTGAATATGCAGTTATTCCAGGGTTTTATGGGACATTGGATACTGATGTTAATCAAATTAAAACATTCTCTCGTGGTGGTTCTGATATTACAGGTGCGATTGTTGCAAAGAATGCAGGGGCAGATTTGTATGAAAACTGGACAGATGTTTCTGGTTTCTTAGTGGCAGATCCACGTATTGTTAAAAATCCTGCTGTTATTGAGACAATTACATATAAAGAACTAAGAGAGTTATCTTATATGGGGGCTTCGGTATTACATGAAGATTCTGTTTTTCCAGTTAGAAAAGCGGGTATTCCTATTAATATAAAAAACACTAATAGTCCTAATGATCCAGGAACTTTAATTGTAGAAAGTACATGTCATAAACCAAGTCATGTGATTACTGGTATTGCAGGAACAAAAGGCTTTGCGACAATCATGATTGAAAAGGATATGATGAATTCTGAGATTGGATTTGGTCGTCGTGTATTACAGGTCTTTGAAGAACATCATATTTCATTTGAACATATGCCTTCTGGAATTGATACGATGACAATTATTGTTAATGCTGAAGATTTTATTGATAAGGAACAAGATATATTGGCAGCAATACATCGTGAAGTTGATCCTGATTCAATTGTCTTAGAATCTGATTTATCACTTATTGCGGTTGTTGGTCGTGGTATGAAAGCGAGTCGTGGTGTTGCAGCAAAAGTTTTCAAGGCTTTAGCTAAAGAAAATATTAATATTAAAATGATTGACCAAGGGTCAAGTGAATTAAATATTATTATTGGTGTACGTAATTGTTATTTTGCACCTGCTATTAAAGCAATTTATAAAGAATTTATTGATTAGTCACTTTTATAGTGACTAATTTTCATATTTATTGACAATCATAATAAGACTATCTATAATAATTATACCCCATAGGGGTATAGGGGGGTTAATATGAAAGAAAAATATGATGTCATAGGTATGAGTTGTAGTGCGTGCAGTGCGCATATAGATAAAGCAATAAGAAATGTTGATGGGGTTCAGGATGTGAATGTTAATTTGTTAAATAATTCTATGGTTGTTGATTATGATGATCAAAAGGTCAATCCTGATCTTATTATGAAAACTGTGGAAGATGCAGGTTATAAAGCTGTTTTACCTAAACAAGCTACTGTTTCTCAAAAACAAGAAAATCCATTAAAACAAAAAAAGAAATCTTTGATTTTATCTTTTGTTTTCTTGATTCCATTATTTTATATTTCAATGGGACATATGATGAATATGCCTTTACCATCTATATTGTTAGGAAAAGAAAATATGATGGTGTTTGCATTAACACAATTGTTTTTAACATTACCTATTTTATACATTAATCGGGGATATTATAAACGAGGATTGAAAGCATTAATGAATAAAAGTCCTAATATGGATACATTGATTGCGATAGGTTCTTTTGCAGCAGTTATTTATAGTATTTATGCGATATTTATGATGGGATATGATTTAGGACATGGGTATATGGATGATGCTCATCATTATATGATGCAATTGTATTTTGAATCGGCTGGTATGATTTTAACTTTAATTTCATTGGGTAAATATTTAGAAGCATGTTCTAAAAAGAAAACAAGCGAAGCTATTGAAAAACTTATGAATCTAAGACCAGCTCATGCAACAATATTGCAGGATGGACAAGAAATGATTGTGCCTATTGAACAAGTTCAAGTTGGAGATATTGTTGTGGTAAAATCAGGACAAAGTATTCCAGTTGATGGAGATATTATTCAAGGAAGTTTATCTGTGGATGAATCTATGATTACAGGAGAAAGTTTACCTGTTGATAAAACTGTTGATGATAAAGTCATTGGTGCGACAATGAATGTTAATGGGTATATTCAAATCAAAGTGACACATACGAGTGAAGAAACAGTGCTTTCTCAAATTATTAATCTTGTAGAAGATGCAAGTTCTTCTAAATCACCAATCGCAAAACTTGCAGATAAAATCAGTGGTATCTTTGTACCAGTTGTGATGAGTATTGCGTTTATAACATTTATTGCATGGTTAGTTTTAGGAGAATCATTCCACTTTGCTTTAACATGTGCTATCTCAGTATTAGTTATTTCTTGTCCTTGTGCTTTAGGACTTGCGACTCCAACAGCGATTATGGTAGGAACTGGAAAGAGTGCACAGTTAGGAATCTTAATTAAATCTGCAGAAAATCTAGAAATCTTATCACAGGCAGATACAGTAGTTTTAGATAAAACAGGAACAATGACTCAAGGAAAACCTCAAGTTACAGAAGTCATTCCTATAGATGTGAGTGAAGATGAATTATTAAAATTTGCAGCTTCTATAGAAACTTCTTCAGAGCATCCACTTGCGAAGTCTATTGTTCGATATGTTCAAGAAAAACAATTAGACTATACATCAGTAGATTCTTTTGAAATGATTCAAGGACAAGGATTAAAAGGTGTATTCAATGGTCATGAGTTATTATCAGGAAATAAACGATTGATGAGTGATCATGATATTGATTTATCAAGTGTGCAAAGTATTTCTCAAAAATTAGCAAGTGTTGGAAAAACACCACTTTATTATGCTTATCAAGGTCATTTGATTGGTATGATTGTTGTGAGTGATGTTTTAAAAGACACAACAGTTGAAGCAATTGAACAATTAAAATCCATGAATTTAGATATTTATATGTTAACTGGGGATAATGCGATTACAGCTAAAGCAATTGGAAATCGTTTGAATATTCAAACAATCGCAGAGGTTTTACCACAAGATAAAGAAAAACATATTCGTGGTTTACAAGATAAAGGTCATAAGGTTGTTATGGTTGGTGATGGAATTAATGATGCGCCAGCATTAATGAGAGCGGATGTAGGAATTGCAATGACTTCTGGTACAGATATTGCGATGGATTCGGCTGATTTGGTTTTAATGAAAAATGATTTAAAAGATGTTGTTACATCTATTGAATTAAGTCATGCAGTGTTAAAAAATATTAAAGAAAACTTATTTTGGGCATTCTTTTATAATGTGATTGGAATTCCAGTTGCAGCAGGAGTTTTCTATTATGCATTTGGGTGGTTGCTTGATCCAATGTTTGGTGCTGCAGCAATGAGTTTGAGTTCTGTATTTGTTGTAAGCAATGCATTACGTTTAAAATGGTTTCAACCTCATCAAATCAAGGTTCAACATAATGAAGAAAAGAAAGTAGAGGAAAAGAAGATGAAGAAAATGAATATTGAAGGTATGATGTGTATAAATTGTCAACGTCATGTTGATAAAGCTTTAAATGCAATTGAAGGAGTTCAAGCTCGTGTTGATTTAGAGAATCATTGTGCATATATTGAATTAAGTAAAGAAGTAAGTGATGATGTTTTAAAACAAGCTGTAGAGGAAGCAGGATATACTGTTAAAGGGTTTGAATAATGCAGGCTGATAGAAAATATATTGAACGTTTATTAAAAACAGCAAGAGGTCAAATTGATGGAATTTTAAAAATGGTTGAAGAGGATCGCTATTGTGTTGAAATTTCTCATCAAATTATGGCTTCTCAAGCTATTTTAAAACGTGCGAATAAAGAAATTTTAGCGTCACATATGACACATTGTGTTCATGATGCTATCAAATATCAACAAGCTGATCAAAAAATAGATGAAATGCTTACGATTTTAGATGAATTGTTAAAATAGAATCAGAAATGATTCTTGTTTAATGAAAAGAATCATAAAAAATGACCATACTAAAAGCGACAAGGAGAAAGATAATGTGAATATAAGAAAAGTTGCAGTGATTGGATGTGGATTTGTTGGTTCTACATCAGCTTTTAGTTTGATTCAAACTGGTTTATTTACTGAAATGGTACTGATAGATACAGATCAACAAAGAGCAGAGGGTGAAGCTATGGATTTAAGCCATGGTGGAGCTTATTCTCAACCCATTCATATTTATGCAGGAACTTATGATGATATTGTTGATGCAGGATTAATAGTCATTACAGCAGGAGCAAATCAAAAACCTAATGAAACAAGATTGGATTTGGTTAAGAAAAATGTATCTATTTTTAAAAATATTATTCCTAAAATTACAAAAAGACAATGTGAAGGAATTTTATTGATTGTATCTAATCCAGTTGATATTTTAACGTATGTGACATTAAAACTCTCTCATTTTCCTCCACATCGTGTTATTGGATCTGGTACAGTTCTTGATACTGCTAGATTCAAATATGTTCTGGGTCGTCATTTACAAGTTGATCCTCGTGATGTGAATGCTTATATTATTGGTGAACATGGAGATAGTGAACTAGCTGTTTGGTCACATGCTCAAGTTGCAGGGATTCATATTAATCATTTTTGCGAATTACGTGGACATTTTAAACATCAAGAAACAATGTTTCAATTAGCTAAAGAAGTGAAGGAAAGTGCGTATGAAATTATTGAGAAAAAACAGGCAACTTATTATGGGATTGCTGTTGCAGTGAAACGTATTGCTGAAGCTATTGTAAAAGATGAACATGCTGTTTTACCAGTTTCTAGTGTTATGAATGGTGAGTTTGATTTGAAAGATATTTGTTTGAGTATTCCTACTGTTATAGGGCGTGATGGTGTAGAAATGGTTGTTGATATTTATTTGAATAATGAGGAAAATGAAAAACTTCAAAAAAGTGCACAAGCATTAAGAAATGTTTTAGAGAATTTGGATATATAGGAGAGAAATCTCCTTTTTATTATAGATGAAAATATGATATAATTCGTGTGAATCAGCAGGAGGTTAATTATGGAATATAAAAGATTTGATCATACAATTATCGTTAGAATAGATAAAGGTGAAGATATTTTAGAACAAGTCAAAAATATAGCATTACAAGAGCATATCCAACTTGCAAGTGTTCAAGCATTAGGCGCAGTGAATCATTTTACAGTAGGTGTTTTTAAAACGAATGAAAAGAAATATTATGCTAATGAATTTGAAGGGGACTTTGAAATTGTGTCTTTAACAGGAACGATTAATACTATGAATGATGATTTTTATTGTCATTTACATATGAGTGCAGGTAATGAAAAAGGTGAAGTCTTTGGTGGTCATTTGAATAGGGCTATTGTCAGTGCGACTTGTGAGATGGTCATTACACTTATAGATGGTTGTGTTGATAGATATCATGATAGTGAAGTTGGTTTAAATTTATTTGATTTTAAATAAAGAAGTCGATTATTCGACTTTTTTTGATATACTTTTCTTGTCTCTTATTGACGATAATAAAAATCTAAGGTAGACTAAGTCTTGTTAATAAGGAAAAAGGAGAAGTGTATGGAAAACTTAGAAGAAGAAATTTCGACTGTGAGTACGGAAAATATTTATAAATTAAATGGGAGAGTGCCATTAAGAAAAGCAATTCCATTTGGTTTACAACATGTTTTAGCAATGTTTGTTGCGAACTTAGCACCAGTCTTAATTGTATGTGGTGCAGCAGTTGTGCAAGGAACAAACAACCATTTAACAGCAACTGAAATCACACAATTGTTACAATGTGCGATGTTTGCTGCGGGAATTGGAACTTGTATGCAGCTTTATCCTGTTTGGAAAATTGGATCTAGATTACCTATTGTTATGGGTGTGAGTTTTACTTTTTTAGGAAGTTTGTTGATTATTTGTACGAATCCAGAATTAGGATATGAAGGAATGATTGGTGCAGTTATTCTTGGTGGTATTTTTGAAGGTCTTATAGGATTAAGTGCAAAATATTGGAAACGTTTTTTAACACCAGTTGTATCAGCATGTGTTGTGATTGCGATTGGACTTTCACTTTTATCTGTTGGTATGGATTCATGGGGTGGAGGTACTGGAGCTAGTGATTTTGGTGCTTGGTATCATATCTTTATTGGAGCAGTGACATTGATTGTATGTCTTGTTTCACGTTATTTGTTAAAGGGTGTTTATAAAAATTTGAATATCTTAGTTGGGCTTATTGTAGGTTATGTATTATCTGTGATATTTACAGTTATGGATATTGCACCAATGGTTGACTTATCAGGAATTAGTCAAACAATAGAAACGGTAGGGTATTTTAGTATTCCTAAACTTGTTTTTTTTACAGAACATGTGCCAACTTTTGATTTGGGTGCTTTCTTTACGATTGCAATTGTCTTTTTGGTATCAGCTGCTGAAACAACAGGAGCAACAACCGCAATTTGTACTGGTGCTTTAAATCGTGATATTAAAATGGAAGAACTTCAAGGATCACTTGCAGTAGATGGTTTCTCAAGTGCAATTTCAGGGTGCTTTGGTTGTATTCCATTAACATCATTTAGTCAAAATGTTGGATTAGTGACAATGACAAGAGTAATCAATCGTTTTACTATTTTGATGGGGGCTATAATTATGATTCTAGCATCATTATTCCCGCCATTAGGGGCATTTTTTAATTCTTTACCACAAGCAGTTTTAGGTGGTTGCACAGTTATGATGTTTGGTTCTATTATGTATGAAGGAATTAAAATGTTAAAAGAAGTGAAATTTGATGATCGTACAATGATTATTGTTTCTTTAGCTTTTTGTATTGGAGTAGGTTTAACTCAAACATCTGGAAACTTTTTTGCAGCATTTCCACAAGTTGTCGGTGATATTTTTAATGGTAATGCAGTTGCAGGTGTTTTTGTTGTATCATTATTACTAAGTTTGTTTTTACCAAAAGGAAAGAATGAATAAAACGGGAAACCGTTTTTTTTCTATGATTAAAAAGCATAGGTAATTATGTTAATGGAGTATTTGAATTAAGACGATTATACTGTAAAATAAGAATATATAGGAGGGAAAAGTATGACAAAGAAATTAGGGTTTGGTTTAATGCGTTTACCATCATTAGATAAAAATGATCCTTCAAAGGTTGATATTGAACAAGTGAAACAAATGGTAGATACATTTCTTGAAAAAGGATTTTCTTATTTTGATACAGCCTGGATGTATTGTGGGTTTGCAAGTGAGAATGCAACAAAAGAAGCATTGGTGAGTAGACATCCTAGAGAGAATTATACACTTGCTACAAAACTACATTCTGGATTTATTAATACTTTAGAAGATAGAGATAAGATTTTTAACGAACAGTTAGAAAAAACTGGTGTCGAATATTTCGATTATTATCTTTTACATGATATAAATGCTCATAGTTTAGAAGTTTATAATCATTTAGATTGCTTTACGTGGATTCAAGAGAAAAAAGAAAAGGGTCTTGTGAAGACAATTGGATTTTCATTTCATGATGGACCTGAACTTTTAGATAAAGTTTTAACAGAACATCCAGAATTTGAATTTGTACAATTACAAATCAATTATTTAGATTGGGATAGTATTGGAGTTCAATCGAGAAAATGTTATGAAGTTGCTACAAAGCATGGGAAACCTGTAATTGTTATGGAACCTGTTAAAGGTGGTACACTTGCAAAGGTACCTCATGATGTTGAAAAATTATTTAAAGACTATCATTCAGATATGTCTATACCATCATGGGCTATTCGTTTTGCAGCTAGTCTTGATAATGTTATGATGGTTTTAAGTGGTATGAGTAATATGGAACAACTTTTGGATAATATTAGTTATATGAGTGATTTTCAATCGCTTCATGATGAAGAATATCGTATTATTCATCAGGCAGTAGATATCATTAATTCTTCTATTGCTATTCCTTGTACTGCATGTGCTTATTGTGTAGATGGTTGTCCTAAAAATATAGCAATTCCTCGTTATTTCTCATTATATAATGCTGATTTACAAGAAGTGGAGGAAAAGGGATGGACACCTCAAGGAGAATATTATGCGAATTTAACAAAAGAATTTGGAAAAGCAAGTGATTGTATTGGATGTGGGCAATGTGTTGCTATGTGTCCTCAACATTTACCAATTATTGAACATCTCCAATCAGTGGCGAAACATTTTGAAAAATACTGAATTTTATCCATTTTTTACTTTGATATGATATAATACTTCAAAGAGGTGAAGATAATGGCTATAGATGTGAAAGAATTATTATCGGAGGCACTTTTGAATATATGTCATGAAAAAAGTTTGGAATCTATAACAATTTCTGAGCTTCTTAGAATTACAGGTGTGAGTCGTCAAACATTTTATAATCATTTTGTGGATAAGAATGATTTGATTCAATATATTTATAAT
>Snoopy_p2__coassemble_278_pt1 | contig 63579 bp, 65 predicted proteins | sample Snoopy_p2__metabat2_low_PE_005 | metagenome-assembled genome bin Snoopy_p2 | reverse complement strand
TATCATCATCTAATACTTTTGTAAAGTCTTTTTTTTACTTTTTTTCTCTTTTTTTATTCCTCCTTTCTCTCTCTTTCTCTTTTTCTCCCTATTTATCAGTGTTTTTTGCCTTTTTATACAAATAAAAAAAGAACTCTAATTTTGAGTTCTTTCTTCTTTTTTTAATGATTAACCAACTTTTTTGTATAAATCAACAAATTCTTGTGCTAAATCAATAACAACTAATGCAGTCATTAAGTGGTCTTGAGCATGTACCATTAATAAGTTTAATGGAGCTTTTTCTCCTCTAATTTCAGCTTGAATTAATTCAGTTTGAGCATGATGAGCTTCATTAACTGTTTCCTTAGCGTTTTGTAAAGATTCTTCTGCTTTAGCCATATCTCCAGCTTTTGCGTATTGAATTGCTTCGATAGCTGAGCTACGTGCACTTCCACTATTAACGATAAGGTTAATTACTACTTGTTCTTGTTCATCCATTTTTACATTCTCCTTTTAATAAGCAAATTTCAGAATTTCTCTGTATTTCCATTCTACCAAAACAAACATACAATTTCAACAATTATCACAAATAATCTGTTCTTAAATAAAACCAAAATGTTTTAATGCATTTACAATCCCATTATCATCTATGCTTGACGTGACATAGCGTGCTGCTTTTTTAGCTACAGCACATGCATTCCCCATTGCAATACCTAGTTTCACTTTATTTAACATTTCTAAATCATTAAGTGCATCTCCAAACGCAACTGTATCTTCCATATCTTTTGATAATGCTTTTACAAGTTCTTCGATTCCCTTTGCCTTTGATTCACCTTTTAATGTTAAATCAAATGAAAGTCCAGAGACATGTTGTTGAATGTCAAAATATGGGCTAAGTTCTTTTTTCAAAAGAGGAATCTCTTGTTCATTGTTTAATACAACCATACCAATATATGTTTCTATATCCTTAATATCAAAATCATCTACAATAATTTCATCTTTCATTCCCCAATTATTCTTAAATTCAATATGCTTTGGATTATCTTTATTTAAAACATAAATAGAGTCACTATTTTCAAAATAGTAAGCACAATCGTATTTAACACAAAATTGGTGTGTTTTTTCTATTGCTTCAATAGGAATGAGTTTTTTATAAATAATTTTTCCGAGATATTCTACACAAGCCCCATTACAAGTCACATAACCGCTAAATGGATATTTCATAACTCCATCAACAATAAAACTCTTACAACGTCCTGTTGCTATAAAAACACCATGTCCATTGTCTTTTAGCTCATTTAAAGCTTTTTGAACATTTAAAGGTATTTCAAATATACCTTTTTCACAATCAATGAGTGTCCCATCAATATCAAAGAAAAATAACCGTTCCATAACATCATCCTTTCTCTAAAAGAAAAAGGCGTCTAAATCGACACCTTTTAATATCTAACATTGATTATTCAATAACTTCTGAAACGTTACCAGCACCAACTGTTCTACCACCTTCACGGATTGAGAACTTAGTTCCGCTTTCGAATGCGATTGGTGCGATTAATTCAACTGTTAATTCAACATTGTCACCAGGCATAACCATTTCAGTACCTTCTGGTAATTCGATAACACCAGTTACGTCAGTAGTTCTGAAATAGAATTGTGGTCTATAGTTTCCAAAGAATGGAGTATGACGTCCACCTTCTTCTTTTGATAAGATATAAACTTGACATTTGAATTTTTTGTGTGGATGAATTGATCCAGGTTTAGCTAAAACTTGTCCACGTTGAATTTGATCTCTGTTGATACCTCTTAATAATACACCTACGTTATCTCCAGCTTCAGCGAAGTCTAATAATTTACGGAACATTTCAATTCCAGTAGCAACTGTTTTTTGAGTTTCATGAAGACCAACGATTTCTAATTCATCGTTTAATTTTAATTGACCTCTTTCAACACGTCCAGTAGCAACTGTACCACGTCCAGTGATTGTGAAAACATCTTCAACTGGCATTAAGAATGGTTTATCAGTATCACGAGTTGGAGTAGGAATATAAGTATCTACTGCTTCCATTAATTCATCAATAGCTTTAACCCATTTTTCTTCTCCATTTAAAGCACCTAATGCAGAACCTCTAATAACTGGAGTGTCATCACCTGGGAATGAATATTCGTTTAATAATTCACGAACTTCCATTTCAACTAATTCGATTAATTCATCATCATCAACCATATCACATTTGTTTAAGAATACAACGATGTATGGTACACCAACTTGACGAGATAATAAGATGTGTTCTCTTGTTTGTGGCATTGGTCCATCAGTAGCAGCTACTACTAAGATAGCACCATCCATTTGTGCAGCACCAGTGATCATGTTTTTGATGTAGTCAGCATGCCCTGGACAGTCAACGTGTGCATAGTGACGACTTTCAGTTTGGTATTCTACGTGAGAAGTGTTAATTGTAATACCACGTTCTTTTTCTTCTGGGGCATTATCAATTGCAGCATAATCCATCGCAGCAGCTCCACCTTTTTTAGCTAAGCAAGTAGTGATTGCTGCAGTTAAAGTAGTTTTACCATGGTCAACGTGACCAATTGTTCCAATATTTACGTGCGCTTTAGAGCGGTCAAATTTTTCTTTTGCCATTATAAGCTTCCTCCTATATAAATTTATTAAAATTTCACATACATATTCTAAATGATTTAATCAAAAAATGCAATAACTTTCAATTGATTTAATTGTTTGCACTGTTTTTCTTAATAATTTCTTCCTTAATAGACTTAGGAACTGGTTCATAACGATTGAATTGCATAGTGTAGTTACCACGACCTTGTGTAAATGATCTTAAATCAGTAACATAACCGAACATTTCTGATAAAGGTACACTAGCTTGTACTAAGATAGCATTTCCTCTTTCTTCTTGTCCTTCAATCATACCACGTCTAGAAGAAATATCTCCCATAACGCTTCCTAAATATTCAGAAGGTGCTGTAACTTCTACAGACATGATTGGTTCTAAGATAACAGGATCACATTTTTTACCTGCTTCTTTAAGTGCTAAACTTGCAGCTACCTTATATGCCATTTCTGATGAATCGACATCATGGTAAGAACCATCAAATAATGTAGCCTTAATATCTAATACTGGATATCCAGCAATCATACCATTGTTTAATGCATCTTCAAGACCTGATTTAACAGAACTAATATATTCTCTTGGAACTGATCCACCAACAACAGCATCAACGAATTCAAATCCTTTACCTTCGTTAGGTTCAAATTTAATCCATACGTGACCATATTGTCCACGACCACCTGATTGTCTTACGAACTTACCTTCACAATCAGCAGTAGCTCTAATTGTTTCACGATATGCAACTTGTGGAGCACCTACGTTTGCTTCAACTTTGAATTCTCTCTTTAAACGATCAACGATAACGTCTAAGTGTAATTCACCAACACCAGCAATAATTGTGTCACCAGTTTCAGGGTTTGTTGTTACTCTGAAAGTTGGATCTTCTTCAGCTAATCTTGATAAACCAATACCTAATTTATCTTGATCTTGTTTTGTTTTTGGTTCAATTGCTAATTCGATAACTGGTTCTGGGAATTCCATCTTTTCAAGAATGATTGGATGTTTTTCATCACAGATAGTATCTCCTGTTGTTGTATTTTTAAATCCAACAGCAGCAGCAATATCTCCAGCACATACTTCTTCAATTTCTTTACGTGTATTAGCATGCATTTGCAAGATACGTCCTAAACGTTCTTTCTTTTCTTTTGTAGAGTTTAAAACATATGATCCAGATGTAATTGTACCTGAGTATACACGGAAGAATGTTAACTTACCAACAAATGGGTCAGCCATAACTTTGAAAGCTAATGCAGCGAATGGTTCTTCATCACTTGCATGTCTTTCAATTTCATTTCCATCTTCATCTTCACCTTTAATAGCTGGGATATCAGTTGGAGCTGGTAAGAAATCAATAACTGCATCTAGCATTGGTTGAACACCTTTGTTTTTATATGCTGAACCACATAAAACAGGGAATAATTCAACAGCTAATACACCTTTACGGATAGCAGCTTTAATTTCTTCTTCAGTTGGTTCTTCACCTTCTAAAACTTTCATTAATAAGTCATCATCATAAGTTGCTGCAGCATCAATCATCTTTTGACGATATTCTTCAGCTTGAGCTTGCATATCTGCAGGGATTTCAGAGTAAGTAATCTTTTCTCCTCTATCTCCATCGAAATGTACAGCTTTCATTTTAATTAAGTCTACTAATCCTTCAAATGAAGTTTCAGCACCAATTGGTAATTGAATAGCAACTGCATTTGCATCTAATCTTTTACCAATAGATTCAACAGACATAATGAAGTCTGCCCCAGTTGCATCCATTTTATTACAGAATACAATTCTAGGCACTCCATAAGTAGTTGCTTGACGCCAAACTGTTTCAGTTTGAGGTTCAACCCCAGCTTTAGAATCTAACACTGTAACAGCACCATCAAGTACACGTAAAGAACGTTCAACTTCTACAGTAAAGTCTACATGGCCTGGAGTATCAATGATATTAACGCGGTGACCATTCCATTGTGCAGTTGTTGCTGCTGAAGTGATTGTAATACCACGTTCTTGTTCTTGTTCCATCCAGTCCATTTGTGCTCCACCATCATGTGTTTCACCAATTTTATGGATCTTACCAGTGTAATATAGAACACGTTCAGTTGTTGTTGTTTTACCAGCATCAATGTGAGCCATGATTCCAATATTACGAGTTTTTTCTAACGAAAATTCACGAGCCATAATTTTCTCCTTTCAAATAGTATCTTTGTATTACCAACGGAAATGTGCAAATGCTTTATTAGCTTCAGCCATTTTATGAGTGTCTTCTTTTTTCTTAACAGAAGCCCCAGTTCCATTAGATGCATCAATAATTTCATTAGCTAAACGGTCAACCATATTCTTTTCGTTTCTTAAACGAGAATAATTAACTAACCATCTTAATCCTAATGTCATTCTTCTTTCTGGAGATACTTCAACAGGTACTTGGTAGTTAGCTCCACCAATACGTCTTACTTTTAATTCAAGTACAGGCATGATATTGTTAATAGCTTGATCAAATACTTCCATTGCTGAATTTCCAGTTTTTTCTTCTACTTTTTGAAATGCTTCATATAAGATGTTTTGAGCAACACCTTTTTTACCATCAAGCATGATATTGTTAATTAATTTAGTTACTACCTTTGAATTATAAATTGGATCAGGTAGTACATCTCTTTTTGCTACGCGTCCTCTTCTTGACATCGGTTTTTCCTCCTATCTCTTATTTTTTAGGTTTTTTAGCTCCATATAAAGAGCGTCCTTGCTTACGATCTTTTACACCAGCACAGTCCATTGTACCACGAATAATATGGTAACGAACCCCTGGTAAGTCCTTAACACGACCACCACGAATTAAAACAACACTATGTTCTTGTAAGTTGTGTCCAATTCCTGGGATATATGCTGTAACTTCCATTCCGTTTGATAAACGAACACGGGCATATTTACGTAAAGCCGAGTTAGGTTTCTTAGGTGTCATAGTCGCAACACGTGTACAAACACCACGTTTTTGAGGTGAACTAATGTTAGTTGGTTTCTTTAACAATGAGTTATATCCTCTATTTAACGCAGGTGATTTTGATTTAGATGTTTTTTCACTACGTCCTTTTCTTACTAATTGATTAATTGTAGGCATTATTGTTCTCCTTTCTTCATTAACACACAATTCCGGGTGTTTCATTTTTTGTCATAATGAAATGCACTCTTATATTGAGTACCGAAATGATTATAAAGGAACAAATATTCAAAGTCAACTTATTTTTTTAAAAATACGATAAAATCAAATAAAAAAAGGGCTTTTCGCCCTTAATTCTTATAAATCTTCAATGTTATGGAATTCTTCATCAGAACCATCTAATAGATTTTCAGACAAAACTTCAGATTCAAGCATTTCTGCTTCTTCTAATTCTCTCATCTTTCTTTCTTCTTCTTGTTCTCTTACAATTGTTTCAGGAAATTTCAAAGCTCCTCGAAGACCAGTTCCAGCTGGTAATAATTTACCAATAATAACATTTTCTTTTAAACCTTTTAATTCGTCAATTTTTCCTTTAATTGCAGCATCTGTTAAGATTTTAGTTGTTTCTTGGAATGATGCAGCTGATAAGAATGATTCTGTTTCTAATGATGCTTTTGTAATACCAAGTAAGATTGGTCTACCAACAGCAGGATGTTTTCCTTCTCTTAAGACATCTTTATTTAATTCAGTAAATCTTTCTACATTGACATGAGTTCCAGGTAACGCTCCAGTGTCTCCACCTTCAACAATTCTCATTTTTCTTAACATTTGTCGAACGATAACTTCGATATGTTTATCAGAAATTTCAATACCCTGTAAACGGTATACCTTTTGAACTTCTTTTAAGATATAATTTTCAACAGCTTCTACATCAGCAACCGCTAATAACTCTTTAGGATCAATAGAACCTTCTGTAATCTTAGCACCAATTGCAACTTCGTCACCAACTGCAACTCTTAATTTAGCACCATAAGGAGCTAAATAACTCTTTGTTTCTAAAATATTAGATACAACGATTTCTGCACGTCCATTACTATCAATGATATTTGTAACTTCACCTTCAATTTCAGAGATAATAGATTTTGCTTTTGGATTTCTAGCTTCAAATAATTCTTGAATACGAGGTAACCCCATAGTGATGTCAGCACCACCAGCAACCCCACCCATGTGGAATGTACGCATTGTTAACTGAGTACCAGGTTCACCGATAGATTGAGCAGCCATGATACCAATAGCTTCACCTAATTCAACTTCTTCACCTGTTGCTAAGTTACGACCATAACATTTTCTACATACGCCACCTTTAGATTTACATCCAAAGACAGAACGAATTTCAACTTCAGAAATACCAGCATCAGTTACTTCTTTTGCTGTGATTTCATTCATCAATTCTCCAGCAGAAACAATAATTTCTCCAGTTTCAGGATGAACAATGTCTTTTAACGAATAACGTCCAACAAGTCTATCGTATAATGGAACGATAACTGAGTTATCAGAAGTATTATAAAGTTCAGTAACTTTAAATCCTCTATCAGTTCCACAATCATCTTGATTAACAATAACTTCTTGAGCAACATCAACCAAACGTCTTGTTAAATATCCAGAGTCAGCTGTCTTTAACGCAGTATCGGTAGAACCTTTACGTGCCCCATGGGTAGAAATAAAGAATTCAGATGCAGTTAAACCTTCTCTAAATGAAGATTTGATAGGTAACTCAATAGTTTCCCCTTTAGGGTTAGACATCAATCCACGCATACCTACTAGCTGAGTAAAGTTAGAGATATTACCACGTGCCCCAGAGTCTGACATAATGAAGATTGGGTTTTTCGCATCAGCTTCGAATTCTTCTTTAACGACACCTTGAACTTGATCCTTAACACTTTCCCATAACTTAATAACAATGTTATGTCTTTCTTCATCAGTAATCTTACCTTTACGATACCATCCCTTAATTGTTTCAAGTTTTTCATCTGCTTCATCAAATAAAACATACTTACTTTCAGGAACTTGAATATCGTATACAGAAACTGTAATACCAGCAATTGTTGAATAATAGAAACCTTGATCTTTCAATTTATCAAGCATTGCAGTAATTTCAGTTGCTTTATTCACTTTAAAGGCTTCATCAATAATATTACCTAAAGCTTTTTTACCTAATGGTTTAATAATAGGTTGATTTTGAATATGTTTTTTAATATCTGTTCCCATTGGAACGAAATATTTATCAGGTGTTGCTTCCAAGTTTTCTTTACTTGAATCATTGATAAATGGGAAAGTTCCCTCAAAGATTTGATTAAAGATAATCTTACCAACACTTGTAATTAAATAACTATTATTTTGTTCTAGTGTAAACGTAGAGTTATTTAACGATTTACCACGAATTGCAACTCTTGTGTGTAAGTGAACAGTTTTTGCATCATATGCCATTAAAACTTCGTTCACATCTGCAAAGACAGTACCTTCACCAATCTTACCCGCTTCTTCTAATGTTAAGTAATAGTTACCTAACACCATATCTTGAGATGGTGTAACGATAGGTTTACCATCTTTAGGTCCTAAGATATTTCCAGAACCTAACATTAATTGTCTTGCCTCTTGAATTGCTTCTTCACCTAAAGGAACATGGACAGCCATTTGGTCACCATCGAAATCGGCATTGAATGCAGGTGTAACAAGTGGATGCAAACGAATTGCACGTCCTTCAACTAACTTAGGTTCAAAAGCTTGGATACCTAATCTATGAAGTGTAGGCGCGCGGTTTAATAAAACTGGATGTTCTTTGATGACTTCTTCAACGATTGGCCAAATTTTATCATCCATTTTATCAATTAATCTTTCTGCAGCCTTAATATTTGTGGCAATTTGTTCTCTTACTAAACCACTAATAACAAATGGTTTAAATAAGTTTAATGCCATTTCACGAGGAATACCACATTGATACATCTTTAAATCAGGACCAACTGCGATAACTGAACGTCCAGAATAGTCAACACGTTTACCTAGTAAGTTTTGACGGAAACGTCCTTGTTTTCCTTTTAATGTATGACTCAATGATTTTAATGGTCTACCACCAGCTCCAGTGATAGGTTTAGAACGACGACCATTATCAATTAAAGCATCTACTGCTTCTTGTAACATACGTTTTTCGTTTTGCACGATAATAGATGGTGTTCCTAGTTCTAGCAATTTCTTTAAACGATTATTACGTGTAATAACACGTCTATATAAATCATTCAAATCACTTGTTGCAAAACGTCCACCATCCAATTGTAACATTGGTCTTAAATCAGGTGGTATAACTGGAAGTGCATCTAAAATCATCCATTCAGGTTGATTTCCTGAAGTTCTAAATGATTCAATAGCTTCTAAACGTTTAATTAATTTAGAACGTCTTTGCCCTTGAGCCTCTTTTAATTCTTTATTAACTAATTCAAATTCTTCATCAAGATCAACTTTTTGAAGTAAGATCTTAATAGCTTCTGCACCAGTTTTTGCTTCAAATTGATTACCAAACTTATCATAACAGTTACGATAATCTCTTTCAGATAAAACTTGTTTATATTCTAAAGGCGTATTTCCTTTATCTGTAACAACATAAGATACAAAGTAAATGATTTCTTCAAGTTGTTTTGGTGACATATCTAAGACAAGTCCCATTCTTGAAGGAATTCCCTTTAAGTACCAAATATGTGCAACTGGTGTTGCAAGTTCGATATGTCCCATACGTTCACGACGTACAGATGATTTCGTAACTTCTACACCACAACGATCACAAACGACACCTTTATATCTAACTTTCTTATACTTACCACAACTACATTCCCAATCCTTAGATGGTCCAAAGATTCTTTCACAGAATAGACCATCTTTTTCAGGCTTTTGAGAACGATAATTGATTGTTTCAGGTTTTTTTACTTCACCATAAGACCATTCACGAATTTTTTCTGGAGAAGCTAACCCTATTTGAATTGCTGAAAAGTTGTTAATATCTGCCATTCATTGTCCCTCCTATTCTTCGTTACTTTCTTCATCATCAGCGAACATTTCATCAATTGCTGAATCTAAATCATCAAATGATTCTTCGTTATCATCAAATTCTCCTTCAATTTCATCTTCTACAACAACTTCTTCAGTTGTTGTTTCTGATTCAGGAGATGTATCAATAGAAGTTGGGAAGCGGCGTTCTTCATCTTCTATCTTTCTTTCATCAATTTCATGACCTTCATCATCTAGCATACGTATATCTAAAGATAACGCTTGTAACTCTTTCTTCAATACTCTAAATGATTCAGGCAATCCTGGTTCAGGTAATTTTTGTCCTTTAACGATTGCTTCATAAGTTTTAACACGTCCAACAACATCATCAGACTTCACAGTTAAGATTTCACGTAATGTATAAGCAGCACCATAAGCTTCAAGTGCCCAAACTTCCATTTCCCCAAATCTTTGTCCACCGTTTTGTGCTTTACCACCTAATGGTTGTTGAGTAACTAATGAATAAGGACCTACTGATCTGGCATGTAATTTATCGTCAACCATGTGGGCTAACTTGATCATATACATAACCCCTACTGAAACTTTAGAATCAAAGTATTCACCAGTACGACCAGAAATAACAGGTTGTTTTCCATCAACAGGCATTCCTGCTTCTTTCATGATATTTTCTAAGTCTTTTGCATTGATACCATCGAAAGCTGGAGTTGCAAAATACATTCCTAACTCTCTTGCTGCATATCCTAAATGCAATTCAAGAACTTGTCCAATGTTCATACGAGAAGGAACCCCTAATGGATTTAACATGATATCTAAAACTGTACCATCTTCTAAGTGTGGCATATCTTCGACTGGTAAAATCTTAGAGATAACCCCTTTATTACCATGACGACCAGCCATTTTGTCCCCTTCAGAAATCTTACGTTTTTGAACGATATAGACTTTAATAACTTTATTAACACCTGGTTGTAATTCATCACCATTTTTTCTAGAGAACACTTTAATATCATGAACAATACCAGCACCACCATGAGGAACTCTTAATGAATTATCTTTAACTTCTCTTGATTTTTCACCAAAAATAGCTAGTAATAATTTTTCTTCAGCAGATAATTCCGCTTGCCCCTTAGGAGTTACTTTACCAACTAAAATATCTCCTTCTTTTACTTCAGCACCAATCATGATAATACCTTCGCTGTTTAAGTTCTTACGAGCTTCTTCACCAACGTTAGGAATATCTCTTGTAATTTCTTCTGGACCAAGTTTTGTATCACGACATTCGATACTATATTCTTCAATATGGATAGATGTATAAACATCTTCTTTTACTAATCTTTCTGACATGATAACAGCATCTTCGTAGTTATAACCATTCCATGTCATGAAACCAACCAATACGTTTTGACCTAATGCTAATTCACCTTGTTCCATAGAAGGTCCATCTGCTAAAATTTGACCTTTGAATACTTTATCCCCAGTTTTTACAATTGGGCGATGATTAATACATGTCCCAGCATTAGAAATCGCAAATTTTGTTAAACGATAATTATGTGGACCGTTTTCTTCTTCCACAACAATCTTCTTCGCATCAACATAAGTAACAAGACCATCTGCCTTAGCAACAATTGCTGCACCAGAATCTCTTGCTGCTTGATATTCCATACCAGTTCCAACAAATGGTGTATGTGGATTTAATAATGGAACAGCTTGACGTTGCATGTTGGCACCCATCAAGGCACGAGTCGCATCATCGTTTTCAAGGAATGGAATACATGATGTTGCTACAGAAACGATTTGTTTAGGTGAAATATCGATAAAGTCAACTTCTTCAGGCTTAGCCATAATGTTTTCACCTAAATGACGAGCGATTACTTGTTCATCTAAGATTTGACCATTTTCATCTAATTTAACCTTTGCTTGCGCAATTACATAATTTTTTTCTTCATCTGCTGTTAAATAGCGTACATCACTCTCATTTACAACACTATTATTAACTTTACGATATGGTGTTTCAATGAAACCATATTTATTAATCTTTGCATAAGATGCAAGTGTTGAAATCAACCCGATATTAGGACCTTCAGGAGTTTCAATCGGACAGATACGACCATAATGCGATGGATGGACGTCACGCACTTCAACCCCCGCTCTATCTCTAGATAAACCACCAGGACCTAACGCAGATAAACGACGTTTATTTGTTAATTCGGCAAGTGGATTGATTTGATCCATGAATTGAGATAACTGAGAAGAAGAGAAAAATTCTTTCATTGCTGCAGTTAATGGACGAATATTTGTTAATGATTGAGGAGTTACACTATCTACTTCAGATAATGACATTCTTTCCTTAACAACTCTTTCCATTCTTGATAAACCAATTCTAAATTGATTTTGAATCAATTCACCAACAGAACGAACACGTCTATTTCCTAAATGATCGATATCATCTAATAAGCCAATACTACTCATTAAATTCACTCTATTTTCAGGAGCTAAATCTAATGAATCAAAAATATCTACTAAATTCAACATGTAAGAGTAAGCAGCTAACATATCAGAAATAGTTACATACTTACAATCTAATGATAAATCAGTTCCAACAACTTTCATCTTTTTAGAACGAGATTCATCCACATAAACCTCAACAGAATGAATCTTTCCTTGAGATTTCATAAAATCATTTGTTTTAACATCAGTCATATGAGCACCTGCTTCAAATACAGGACGTAAAAGTTCAACTTTATCTTTTGTTAACAAAGTTCCTTCGCTCATCACAACTTCACCATTCACATCAACAACATCTTGTGCTAATACACGGTTTGTAATTCTATCAATAACGTTTAATTTTTTACCAAGTTTAAAACGTCCTGCTCTAGCAAGATCATATCTCTTTGGATCAAAAAACTTTGCATATAAAAGGTTATTTGCTCCATCTAAAGTCGCAGGTTCACCTGGTCTTAACTTATTATAAATTTCAATCAATGCTTCATCAGTGTTATGAGTTGGATCCTTTGCTAGCGTATTTCTAACAAACTCATGATCACCTAAAACATCAATAATTTCTTCATCACTACTTAACCCTAAAGCACGTAAAAGGATTGTTCCTGGAATTTTACGTGTACGGTCAATACGTACGTTTAAAATATCTTTTGCATCATTTTCAAATTCTAACCAAGTTCCTCGTGATGGAATAATACTTCCTGTAAAAACAGTCTTTCCACTTTTATCCATTGCATCAGCAAAGTATGCTCCTGGAGAACGTACTAATTGTGAAACGATAACACGTTCTGCTCCGTTAATAATAAAAGTTCCAGAGTCTGTCATAAGTGGAAAATCACCCATGAAAACTTCATTTTCTTTGATTTCACCAGTTCCGTTATTAACCAAACGCAAAGTAGCACGAATTGGCGCAGAATAGTTTGCATCTCTATCCTTCGCTTCATCCACTGAATATTTTGGCTCGTCAAAACGACAATCAACAAATTCTAATGTTAAAGTTTCATTAAAATTGCTAATTGGGTATACATCATTAAATACTTCCTTAATCCCTTCATTCTTAAACCACGCATAAGAATTTGTTTGGATTTCAACTAAATTAGGCAACTCTAAAGAGCCACTAATTCTTGAATAATTACGTCGATTAATACGACTTTTTACTCGAGTTACATTCTTTTCCAAGTCCGCTTCACTCCTTTATTTTATCTCTATCTCCATCTTGAAATACAGTGAAAAATGCACTGATTTTATACATGAGTAGGCATTTTATTATACTAGCATAGTCAATTCCTTTAGTCAATAGATTAAAAAAGTTTTTTTACATCATCATTTTTCTAGATTTCAAAATAAAATAACCTTTATCTCTAGTAACAACTTCACAATTCCCAAAAATATCTTCCATTTTTTTCTTTGCAGAAGGAGCCCCTTGTTTCTTTTGAATCACAACAAACAATTCACCATCATCATTCAAATGATCATAGGCTTTCTCCAAAATTTCAAAAACAACTTTTTTACCAGCACGAATTGGCGGATTAGAAACAATCACATCAAATGTTCCTTGAACATTTTCATATATATAACTTTTATAAATATTTGCTTCTAATTGATTACGATTTGCTGACATTGTAGATAAATGAACAGCTCTTTCATTCACATCAACCATATCCACCTCTAGCCAATCATAAACTTTCTTCAAAGAAAGTCCTAAAGTTCCATATCCACAACCAACATCTAATAATTTCTTTTGATTTTCTTTTATATCCATAGCATCAAGTAACACTCTTGAACCATAGTCTACTCTTTCTTTAGAAAAAACACCCGTGTCACTTATAAAGATCAGTTCTTGATCACGATAAGAAAATCGAATTTCAAATTCATCTGATTTCAAATTTATATTATTTGTATAATAATGTGCCATCTTTATCACCCACCTCATTATGTCATAGCACGATGAAATTGTAAACAAAAAAGTCCTCATACGAGGACTTGTGTATCAAACAATTATTTAACTTCTACGCTAGCTCCAGCAGCTTCTAATTGTTCTTTAATTTTTGCACCTTCTTCAGCTGGTACATCTTTTTTGATTTCAGCTGGTACTTTGTCAACTAAACCTTTAGCTTCAACTAATCCTAATCCAGTGATTTCTCTTACTGCTTTGATAACAGCAACTTTAGTAGCTCCAACATCAGTTAATGTTACAGTTACGTTAGCAGCTGGACCAGCAGCAGCATCATCAGCAACAGCAGCTACAGCTACAGGTGCAGCAGCAGTTACATCAAATTTTTCTTCGATTGCTTTTACTAAATCATTTAATTCTAAAATTGTAGCTTCTTCTAAATAAGCTAAGATATCTTCATGTGTTAATTTTGCCATTTTATTTTCCTCCATTAATTTTTTAACTATTCAGCAGCTGGTACTGCTTCTCCATCTTTTGCATCTGCAACAGCTTGAATAACTCTAGCAACTTTTGCAACTGGTTCTTTCATCATTGCAAGCAACATAGAGTACATACCTTCACGGTTAGGTAATTTAGCGATTGCATTAACTTCTTCTTTAGGTAAGAATTTACCTTCAACATATCCTGCTTTAATCACTAATGCTTCGTGATCTTTAGCGAATTTCGCTAAAATTCTTGCAGGAGCAACTGCATCTTCATGTCCAAAAGCGATTGCGTTAGGCCCAACTAAATGTTCATTTAATTCAGTCATTTCTGCAACTTCTGCAGCTCTTTGCACCAATTTGTTTTTATAAACTTTAAAATCAACGTTTTCTGCTCTTAAAGCTCTACGTAATTCAGTCATTTCTGCAACTGATAATCCACGGTATTCAACAACAATTGATGATTGAGAACCTTTAAATTGTTGAGCAATTTCTTCAACAACCTGTTTTTTTGCTTCCAAAATTTCTTTAGACATTGTTACACCTCCTATTAATTTTGTATATATGCAACAATATATCCGTTAAAAACTCCCACGCGTAGCGAGGGAGTTTGTCAATGTATTCTTGACAATATCACCTCGGCAACTTTATTAAGGTCAAGCCTGTTGCTGTCTACGGTATATTGATTGCGACTTTTTTGTTTTCTATGATTACATAGAAACTTGAACTTTTACTGCAGGTCCCATAGTTGTAGAAACAACTACGTTCTTCATGTAAGTTCCTTTTGCTGATGCTGGTTTTACTTTAACTAACAATTCATTAATTGTTTTGAAGTTTTCAGCTAATTGTTCTTCTGTAAATGATACTCTACCGATTGGTAAATGTACATTTCCATCTTTATCAGTTCTATAAGTAACTTTACCTGCTTTTGTTTCTTGAACAGCTTTAGCTACATCCATAGTCACTGTTCCAGTTTTAGGGTTAGGCATTAATCCTTTAGGACCTAAGATACGACCTAATTTCCCTAATTCAGCCATCATATCTGGTGTAGCGATCATAACTTCGAAATCTAACCATCCTTTTTGGATATCTTCTAAGATTTCTTTTCCACCTACTACATCAGCTCCAGCAGCTTTAGCTTCTTCAACTTTAGCTCCTTGAGTTACAACTAAAACTTTTTTAGTTTTACCTGTTCCGTGTGGTAATACGATAGCACCACGTAATTGTTGATCTGCATGTCTTGTATCTAAGTTTAATTTGAACACTGCATCAACACTTGCATCAAATTTAACATTACTTGTTTTCTTTACTAAAGCAACTGCTTCATCAATTGGGTATGCTTTACCTTTTTCAATAAGAGCAGCGGCTTCTTGATATTTTTTACTTCTTTTAGCCATTTTTATTTCTCCTCTTCATTAAATTAGGCATCTAAGCCTTCAACTTTTACACCCATGTTTCTTGCAGTACCAGCAACAATTTTCATTGCACCTTCAATATCATTTGCATTAAGGTCTGGCATTTTGTACTCAGCGATTTCTTTTAATTTATCAGCTGATAATGTAGCAACTGTTTGTTTAGCATCAGATGCTGCTTTCTTAATTCCACATGCTTTTTTAATCATTTCAGCAGTTGGAGCAGTTTTTAATACGAAATCAAAACTTTTGTCTTCGTAAATTGTCAAAACAACTGGTACTGTTTCTCCCATACGATCTTTAGTTTGATCATTGAAAGCAGTACAGAATTTTGGCATTTGGATACCTGCACCTGCTAAAGCTGGACCTGGTTTAGCTCCACCAGCAGGGAATTGAATTTTCATAATTCTTGTGACTTTCTTGCTCACGCGACACACCTCCTATTTAAATTTGTCCGTGCTGTGGTCATAGGATGTCAATCCTCCCACGCATAGTAACACATATTGCGTCAATTAGTTATTATACATAATAATGTCAATAATGCAAGAGTTTTTCTTGAATTTATCAATATTTTTATCAAATCGAATCCGATGACAACTTTTCTAATTCATTTTTAGAAAGCCGATTATCATCAAAGTACATCTTTTTCTATTAGATACCTGCAAAGCGGTCCTTTTCCATTATTTCCATAATTTTCAATATTACCATTGACTCTTGAAAACAAATGCTAATGAAGATGTGTATCCCTTAAAATGTTGATTATCACTCATAATAACATACCCAGTTGACAATTCTTTAACAAAACATGGATTTATTCTTTCTTTAATCATTCCATCCTATCATAAATAAAACACATAAAATCTCTTCACTTCTCAATCAATCATGATAAATCAGCTTTATAATTAAAAAAGGTGCCCTCGCACCTTCTATAAATCAATTCTTTCTAATTGCACCAATTCAACTTCCATAGGAGTTTCATTCCCTAAGAATTCAACCAATACCACTGCAAGCTCTTTTTCTTCATCAATTGATTCTACACGACCTTCTTTACCAGCAAAAGGACCAGACATTACTTTCACTTCATCACCAACTGCAAAATCAATTTCAACATGTGATGTTTGAATACCCATTCTTTTTAAGATAGGATCAATTTCATGTTTTTGAAGTGGGAAAGGTTTTGCCCCTCCACCAGAAGAACCAATGAACCCAGTAACACCAGAAGTGTTACGCACAATATACCAAGCTTCATCTGTCATAATCATTTCCACTAAAACATATCCCGGAAACATATTCTTTGTTTTATTGATTTTTTTACCATCTTTAATTTCTGTTTCCACATGTTCAGGAATAACAATATTAAACAAACAATCTTGTAACCCCATTGATTCAACACGTTTTTCTAAGTTTTCTTTAACTTTATTTTCATGACCTGAGTATGTATTCACAACATACCATTGTCTTCCTTCATCATTCATTCCTGACATATTAATTCATCCCCAATGCTTTTAAGATTAAAGCGATGATTGCATCACTTCCATAAAAATATAAACCGAATAAAAAACAAAAAACTAATACAACCATTGAATTATAAGCCAATTCTTTTTTACTTAACCAATGGATATTCTTAATTTCTGAACGAACACCACTTAAAGTACACCATTCTTTCATTTTCATATGATTATTTTCTCCTCTACTTCGTTTCTTTATGCAACGTATGCTTTCCACATTTTTTACAAAACTTATTTAATTCTAATCTTTCTACATTCACACGTTTATTCTTTGGAATAGAATAATTACGTGATAAACACTCACTGCAAACCAAAATCACTTTTTCTTTCATGTTTACCACCCCTTTATCGCTACTATAATTTATCACATTTATTTTTAATCGTCAATGGTTGGAGCTTTTGATAAGCTCGATACGATGCATTATAAACACTTTTTAACGAAATATCCATTAAATCAGCAATTTCTCTTTGATCATAACCCATTTCCAAATACGCCAATACTTTCTTTTCAATATCTGAAGCTTTTGTTTCAAACCCAGTTATATACTCCGCTTTCGTTTCTTTTATCATCAACTGCGAAGCTGGTTGAAACGTATAACGTGAATCACCAATAATCTCATCATAACGACAACTATCTTTTCTATCTTTCACATAAGCATCCAAAGAAACTTGTCCACTCATCTTTTCTGCCCACTTACGCTTTGGTGACGACACATAAGATTTCGCCCTTCTTAAAACAACAACTTTTAAAAATGTGCACAAAGATGCTTGGCTATCTTCTCGATAATTATCAAGTGAACGTGCCAATAACTCCATAGCTACTTGTACAAGATCATCGAACTCCACACCTTGATACTGATATTTATAAAATGGTAATAACCATTTTCTTATTCTCTTATAATAACTCTCTAACAACAAAAATAAAGCTGTTTCACTTCCGCAATGAATTAAATACAATAACTCCTCATCACTGTAATACTCCATGCTACCTCCTTCCTGCTTAGAAAGGATGACGAGAATTATATACTTGATATAAAATAACCGCTGTCGCTACTGAAGCATTCAGTGATGTCACATGTCCTTTCATTGGCAAAATGACATTCATATCACATTGTTCTTTCACTAAACGCGAAATCCCAAATCCTTCAGAACCTATCACAACCACAAGTGGCATATTATAATCAACAGCACGATAATCTTGAGAATTATTCAAATCGCACCCTACAACCCAATAACCTTGTTTCTTCAAATCTTGTAATGTTCTTGAGAGATTTGTAACCTGTGCTACTTTCACATGATCAATAGCACCAGTAGAAACCTTAGCAACTGTTGGTGTTAAACCAACACTACGATTTTTACCAATAATCACACCATCAACTTCAATCGCATCACACGTTCTTAGGATTGCACCTAAATTATGTGGATCTTCTAGTCCATCTAACATCAATAACAATGGTTGTTTATTCGCAGGAATAGATGAAACAATCTCATCAACACTATAATAATCATAACCTTCCACTTGTGCCACAATGCCTTGATGAACAACTTTTCCTACCATATCATTCAAGACACTTTTTTGAGTGACAATATTCACTTCAACTTGCTGACTCTTTGCAAGAGCGATGATTTTCTCATCTTTCATATTCTTCATCATATAAACCTTATAGACTGGCTTATCACCTTTCAAAGCTTCTCTTACAGTATTTTTTCCATATATATATTGTCTCATATTTTACTCCTTAAAATGTCTCAAATTTTTCTCAATTTTGTTCCACATAATTCTCAACAAATGCCTTATACAATTCAAATATTTCTTCAATTCTTTCTTGCTTCTTCAACAAATACAAATGACCTATCAACGCTTCAAAACCCGAAGATTGATTATGCGTAATCACACTTGTATTTTTCATCACACGATTATTCTTCGCATTACGTCCACGCTTATAAATACTGATTTCTTCTTCACTGACCCATTGATTCACAATGGCTTCTTTCATAAAAGCCGCTTGTGCTTTCGCACTCACAAATCGAACCGCTGCTTTTTGTAATAAATCTGGCTTTGTAATGTCTTTTTCAACCAACAAATACTCTCTCACATAAACTTCAAAAACACCATCACCTAAATAAGCAAGCGCAAGGGGGTTAATCAACTGTGGCCGCATCTTAAATAATTCCTTTTTCTTGAAGTGTTGCTCTCAACTGATCTGCCACTTCAAAATTCTTTTCTGCTTTTTCTTTTTGCCACGCTAGATACATTTCAATATCTTCATCGTTTAATTCTTTTGTTATATGAACAAATCCCATCACATCTAACATTTTTAATAATGTTTGATATTCTTGACTAATCATAGCATTATCTTTTTCCTTTGTACGCATCACTTGATTCAAAATCTTTACTTGTCCTAAAATTTCACTCAACGCTAAAGACGTATTCAAATCATCAGCTAACGCTTCTACCATATGATCCACTGTTTCTTTTTTATAATCCTCTTTTAAACAATGATTCACTTGTAAATATAAAGATGCTTGTTTGATGATGTTTTCAACTTTATCCACTTCTTTTTTCACATTCGTTAAAACATCTTCAGTAAAATTAAGAGGATTTCGATAATGAGTTGACAACATCAACCATTTAAACACATTACACCCTAACTCTACAATCAAATCCTTAGCCCATAAAACATTTCCTAAAGACTTAGACATCTTTTGATTATCAATATTAATCATTTGATTATGCATCCAAACATTAGCAATTGGATGGTGATGACAAGCCATAGACTGTGCAATTTCATTTTCATGATGAGGAAATTTCAAATCCTGTCCACCACCATGAATATCAATACGACCATTTTCAAAAAGATCATTGATCATAACCACACATTCTGTATGCCAACCCGGTCTTCCTTTAGACCAAGGACTATCAAATTGAATACCTTCATCCGTTTTCTTCCATAACGCAAAATCCGTAGAACTTTCTTTTTTATCATTATCATCAATACGTTCACTCGCTCCTGCAATTAAATCCTCAACCTTAATCCCTGAAAGCATTCCATATTCTTTAATCTTTGTTACTCTAAAATAAACATCACCATCAGATTCATAAGCATAACCATCATCAACCAATTGCTTAATAAAATCAATAATAGGTTGCATTGTATCTGTCACACGAGGTGCATATGTCGGAAACAACAAGTTCAATCCTCTACGCACATCTTCATATGCTTGAATATATTTATCACTTAACTCTCTTTCACTAATTCCTTCTGCTTTTGCTGCCTTAATAATTTTATCATCCACATCTGTAAAATTAGACACAAAAGTTACCTTATAACCTAAATACTCAAAAGTACGTCTTAACACATCAAAAACAATCATCGGTCTAGCATTCCCTATATGTGCATGATTATAAACTGTAGGACCACACACATAAAGACTCACTTCACCTTCTTTGATAGGCACAAATTCTTCTTTTTTATTTGTTAATGTATTAAAGACCTTCATAAAATCTCCTCCTTAATATAAAAAAGCAGATGATAAAGACACAATGTGCTTATCCACTTTATCATATGCTTCACTTCTACTCTTAACGCAAGTTTACGTTCTTTCTTTTCAAAAGACTCAAATAAGTGCATCCAAAGTCATCCACGAAGCTCTTTCCACCATCAAGCTCTCTCTATCCATTTCATAACTTTTTCATTCTTATCTATAATTTATTTATACTATAACAAAACATTCCCTTTTATTCAAGCAATGCAACTCGATCACGATGAATTGTCAAAGATTCTAAATATTGATTCATAACCACAATATTCTCATCATAAACATCTTGCACCGCTTCATAACAATAACTATATGTTGCCTGTTCTGTAAAATACACAATATGTTTAAACTGAATCCCACTCGATTGGAACATACCAGTAAAACTTTGACATTGAATTCCACTTTCTAAAGTTACATCATAATACTTAACATCAACTGCCCCTTTTTCTTCTAACTCACCAACATAAAGTTGAGGCATCTCTGTTAACTTATTTTCCGTTTGATTTAAAACTGTAAAAAATGAAAGAATTTCATCTTCACCCATAAAACAAATTTTATTTTTATCCTCATGAGTTGTATCTATCTCAAAATCCTTAGGATAATAAAAGGCTACTTGATCACCAATAGTATAAAGAGTTCCATCTTTTTCTAAAAAGATACGTTCTTTTCGTCCGCAAGCAACCATGAACATCATACACACCAATACGATTATACTTCTCTTTAATGTTTTCATAGTAACCTCCTTCCCACTTCCCTCATTGTACTAAACAAATACAAAGAAAGCAAACAAAAATGAAAAGAGATAGAATTTTCTATCTCCCTTTACTCATCTAATAATGAATTAAAAATCTTTAAATAGACGTCAGCACTTTTATCCCAATCAAGTTTAGCTTCCATTGCACGATGAATCAAACCATTCCATTGAGCTTTATTCTGATATACATTTAATGCATAATCAATAACATCCATCATTTCATGAGCATTATAATTTGTAAAACTAAATCCAGTTCCTGTTTCTTCATATTCATTATATGGTTCAACACTATCCTTTAAACCACCTGTTTCACGAACAATCGGAATTGTTCCATAACGCAAAGACATCATTTGTGAAAGCCCACAAGGTTCAAACAAAGAAGGCATTAAGAACATATCACAACCAGCATAAATACGACAAGATAAACCAAAATCATATTTCAAATTCAATGACATCTTTTCAGTATGATACGCTGCCATATTTTTAAATGGTTCTTCATATTTCAAATCACCAGCACCCAAAATCACAACTTGTACATCACGCTTCATCAATTCATCCATACGATTAATAATCAAATCCAAACCTTTTTGCCAAGTCAATCTCGTAACAATACCAATCAAAGGCACTTCATCTCTTACAGGTAAACCACATTCTTTTTGTAACATTGATTTATTGACAGGTTTCTTTTCATAAACAGTATCAATATTAAAATGTTCTACAATTTGAGGATCTGTTTCAGGATTAATTGTTTCATAATCAATACCATTTAAAATACCATACAAATCATGTCTACGCATTTGTAAAATATTTTGTAACCCTTCTCCAAAACTATCAGTTAAAATTTCTTGAGCATAAGTTGGTGAAACAGTTGTGATTGCATCACTATAGAAAATAGCAGCCTTCATCATATTAAAGCAACCATCATTTCGACAATTCCCATTATAATATAAATAATTATCTAGTCCAAAATAATCACTTAACAAACTCGGATCACATTTTCCTTGATAAGCAATATTATGAATTGTAAAAGTAATCTTAATATCATGATAATATTCATAATATGCATATCTCTCTTTATAAAGCGCCGCAATCATTGCAGTTTGCCAATCATGCAAAGATAACACATCAGGTTTCACATCAATATGTGATAACAATTCTAAGACTGCAAAATCAAAGAATGCAAATCTTTCATTATCATCATCATAACCATACAAACCAGGTCTTCTAAAATATTGTTCATTATCAATAAAATAGTATGTCACACCATCATATTCAGCTTTAAACACACCACAATAGCATTTTCTCCAACCTACCCAAATATCATAACTTGTCACATATTCAATTGTATCTGCAAGCTTCATATCTTGATACTTAGGTAAAACAACAATACATTCATGACCTTTTTGCACCAATGTTTTAGGTAAAGAACCTAAAACATCTGCAAGCCCACCTGATTTAATATAAGGATTAGCTTCACTTGTTGCAAAAACAATTTTCATTAAACGACATCTCCTTCTTTGACATACAATGGTTGCTTTGAATCACCAATCAATTCAGTTTTCTTTTCAACCTTTGCATCTTTATCAATAATCACATTTTCAAGATGAGCCCCTGGACAAATCTTAGAACCATTTAAAATAATACAATTCTTCACAACAGCACCCTTACCAATTTCAACATTACGTGATAAAATCGAATCTTCAACTTTACCATCAATAATCGCCCCATTAGCAACAAATGACTTCTTTGTTTCAGCATTCTTCTTATATTTTGTTGGCGGTGTATCATTAGTGTTTGTAAAGATTGGCCAAGTACTCTTAAATACTTGTGTAGAAATATCCATATCTAAGAACTCAAGACTTGTCTTATAATAAGCCTCATAAGAATCAATACATCTTACAAATCCACGATATTCATAAGCCATAACTTTTCTTTCATCACAAATATAAGCAAGTGTATCTTTTAAATCAAAGAATGAACTCACCTTCTTTGCATAATTCATTAAACTTAACAACACTTTTGTGTTAAAAACATAAGTTTCTAAAGAAATATTTCTTTCTTTACGATTCCCTTTATTCTTCTTAATTTCAACAACTTGTTTATTTTTCAATTGCAAATAATCAGAACCAACAAATGTTTCATTAGCATTATCAATCTTTTGATAAACCATTGTAATTTCAGCACCAGATTTTGCATGTGCATCAACAATTTCTGCATAATTCATAGTTGTAATAATATGGGCTGGCGCAACAACCACATAATCAGCCTTTGCTTTTTCTAAAAAGGCAATATTTTCAACCAAGTTATTAATATCATGATTATACATAGCATTATTTGCATACTTTTCATTATAAAGTAATGAAACTCCACCAGATTTAGAGTTAAAATTCCAAGAATTACCACTACCCAAATGTTTAAATAAAGACCTTGGTTTTTCTTTAATCAAAACCCCTACAGTATCCACATTAGAATTAGACATATTAGATAATACAAAATCAATAATTCCATAACGTCCTAAAAAACTCACAGAAGCAACAGGACGTCTTTCAGTTAATCCTTTATAAGTTACATCAGAATGTAAATTTACTATACCTACAACTTTAGCCATTGATATATTCCTCCCCTATCTCGCATTATCACTTACAAGTTCAACTTTTTTAGCTTCCTTGTTGATAACTTTCTTAGATTTCACAACGACACCTTCATCAACGATTGCTTTATAAACTTCTGCCCCTTCTTCAACCAATACACCAGGCATCAAAACAGAATCCACAATCTTAGCTCCTTCACCAACATAAACATTATTAAACAAAACAGAACCTTTGACATCACCATTCACCACACACCCTTGTGTAATCAATGATTTTTTAACCGTTGCTTGTTCACCAATAAATTGAGGTTTACTCAATGTATCTTCTGTATAAATCTTCCAATCTTTCTTAATGTTATAAAGATCTAGTTCCTTATCATCTAACAAATCCATATTCGCTTGCCATAAACTTTCAACAGTTCCAACATCTTTCCAATATCCATCAAACTCATAAGCATATAACTTCTTATTTTCATTTAACATCGCTGGAATGATATTCATACCAAAATCATGTTTACTATTTTCATCTTTCGCATCTTCAATCAAATATTTTCTAAGTTCCTTATACGTGAAAATATAAATACCCATAGAAGCTAATGTAGATTTTGGATTCGCTGGTTTTTCTTCAAACTCATAGATTGATCCATCTTTATTCGTATTCATAATACCAAAACGACTAGCTTCTTCTAAAGTTACATTTAAAACCGCTACTGTTAAATCAGCACCTTTTGCTTTATGTGCAGCTAACATATCCGCATAATCCATTTTATAAATATGGTCACCAGATAAAATCAAAACATATTCAGGATTATATTGATCTAAGAACCCAATATTTTGATAAATCGCATCTGCAGTACCAGCATACCAAGTCGCACCAACTTCTCCTCTTTCACGAGCTGGCAAAATTGCAGCAAGTGAGTTGTTTCCATCAAGTCCCCACTTAGAACCAGCACCAACATAAGTACCTAATAAAACAGATTCATATTGTGTTAAAACTCCTACAACATCAATACCAGAGTTTGCACAGTTACTCAAAGGAAAGTCAATAATACGATACTTCCCTCCAAAATAAACAGCAGGTTTCGCCACTTTAGCAGTCAATGCTTCAAGACGAGTACCTCTACCACCTGCTAAGATCATAGCAACAATTTCTTTCCCCATAATTCTTCCTCCTAAGCTTTAATTTGAAAGTGCTTACTTATACTATATATTTTATCATAATTCAGGTAAAAAAAAACAAAAATTAAGTCATTTTCAAAAAAGAGAAATTATAATGTAACCGTATATACTTTTTGATTTCTATCATTAAAATTAAAAGCGTGCATATACTACAAAGAGGTGATGAATATGTCCCCAAGAATTCAATTCAATGATTCTGATGTTGATCTTTTAGCACGCATTATGAAAGCCGAAGCTCTAGGCGAAGGCGAAGAAGGAATGTTGATGGTTGGAAACGTTGTTGTCAATCGTGTTGTCGCTAACTGTGATGTTTTTAAAAATACACGCAACATTTCAGAAGTTGTTTATCAAAAAAATGCCTTTTCTGGAGTTGGACAGCCTTTATTCAATCAACCCGTCAATGCCAAAGAAAGAGAACTCGCATTAAGAAACATTGAAGGATACCGTATTGAACCGGCAACCAATGCCCTATGGTTTAAAAATCCTGGATCAAGAAAACCATGTCCAGATAAATTTTACGGTTCATTAACAGGTCGTTTTAAAAATCACTGTTTTTACGCACCAGGGCAAAAACTCAATTGCGATTTATAGGAGGAACTATGGATACGAACAACCCAAATAACATTTTACAAGGTAATAACCTACCAAGCATGCCCACTCCCATTACCCAACAAACATATTTAGAAAACATATTACGTTTGAACATTGGGAAACTGGGAACATTCTACTTCACTTATACAAGTAGTGATGATTGGCGAGATCGCGCCTACAAAGGCGTCATCGAACAAGTAGGTAGAGATCACTTTGTTGTAAGTGACCCTAAAAATCAAAAACACTATATTTTCCAATTCGTGTACTTTAACTGGGCAGAATTTGATGAACCAATCAACTACTCTACAAACTAAAAGCTATCCCTCACGGATAGCTTTTAAAGTTCTATTAAATATTTTCTAACTTTCGATATAAAATGTAATGACCCTGTTACCACAACATTCTTCTTTTTATGATAACAAGTATTCAAAGCCTCAACAAAATCATGAATAACAACCAAATTTTCATCAGACTGATATGTAGATAAATCAATCGCACGTTCATCATTAAATGTTGTTAAATATACCATATACCCCTCTTTTAATAGCATATTTAACATATCATCAGTGTGTTTATCTTTTAAAGACGAAAAAATAATTGCAATATCTTTTTCCCTTTTCACACGTAAAGTTTGAATCAAAGCTTCAATACCCGGAATATTATGAGCACCATCAACTTCCACCGTTGTATCTTTAAACTTTAATGTTTCATAACGTCCTTTCCATGACGCATTTTCCACAGCTGAAGTTGTTAAATCAGGATCAAAAGTAATCAACTTAGAAGCAATTGTTAATGCTAAACGCGCATTAGACACTTGATAAATTCCTTGATTATACAACGTAAATGCCATATCACGATAACGAAAATGAAATGGATAACGAGAAACTTGATATTCAGGCACTACATACATCATCGTTTTATGAACATCACATTCTTCTTGTAAACGTGCAAGGATTGTTCCTTGAATTTCTGTTGTAAAAAACATCTGATTAGGTTTAATAATCCCCATCTTTTCATTAATAATATCATAGATACTTTCACCTAAAACATCTTGATGATCCATACCAATATTTGTAATAGCACTCACAACAGGATCAATGACATTTGTCTTATCATGCAAACCACCAATACCAGTTTCAATAATACGATAATCAAGATCTAATGATTGGAAATAATCTAACATAATAAGCACATCTATTTCAAACATAGATAACTTATCTTCTTCAATCACATCATAATAACGATTGATATACATTAATAAACCCTCATCGCTAATAGGAACATCATCAACACGAATACGATCATTGTGACAAATCAAGTAAGGAGAAGTAAAAGTTCCCACTTTATAACCATGAGCATTCAAAATACTTCTTAGATAATTCACAGTTGAACCTTTACCATTTGTTCCAGCAACATGAATCATATTCTTTTGTTTCACAGAAATCCCACATCTATTCAAAGTATCTCTAAACTCATCAAGTGTACGTTTTTGTCTTTTCGATTCAATATAAGCAATAGCATCATTCACATTATCAAACATCACTCAATCCTCCAATCAATCGGGTCCATACCCTTTTCCACTAAAAAAGCATTTGTCTTAGAAAAAGGCTTTGATCCAAAGAAACCACGATAAGCTGATAAAGGTGAAGGATGAGCACTTTTAATCACATAATGCTTCCCTGTATCAATCATGGCCTCTTTATCCATAGCCTGTCTACCCCATAGAATAAAAACCAGCGGCTTTTCTCTTTGATTCATTATTTCAATTATGTGATTCGTAAACACTTCCCAACCTTTTTCCTTATGAGAATTTGCTTGATGAGCACGTACCGTTAAAACCGTATTTAACAATAAAACCCCTTGATTCGCCCACGCTGACAAATCACCATGAGTAGGAATATCAATCCCCACATCATCATGGGCTTCTTTATAAATATTCACAAGGCTCGGTGGAATCTTCACACCTCTTTCCACACTAAACGCCAGTCCATTTGCTTGGTGTTCTTCATGATAAGGATCTTGTCCAATAATCACAACTTTAATATCTTCATAATCTTTAAAATTAAAACAATGAAAAACACGTGTTCTTGGTGGATATATTGTCTTTGTAGCATATTCTTGACTGACAAACTGTTCTAATTCTTGATAATAAGGTTGTTGCTTTTCATGTGCAATAATTGTCTTAAAATCCATCATTATAAAATAAACCTTTCTATAATTTCTGCAATAACACCTTCATTATTATCCGCATTTGTCACAACATCACATGCTTTTTTCACATCTTCCACCGCATTATTGGCTGCCACTGATAAACCTGCTACTTCTAACATTGGCATATCATTATAATTATCTCCTACCGCAATTGTTTCAGAAATATCAATTCCTAAAATTTCAGCTAATTTGTGAAGTCCTTGCCCTTTATCCACACCAATCTTATTAAATTCCATATAACGATTAGAAGAATAACTCACTGCACATTCCCCTTTGACAATACTTTCCATCTTTGGTTCTAAGTTCATTAAATAAGGAACATCAATATTTTGATATAAGATTTTAGAAATCGGTGTATCCTTTAAGAAATCCATTGTATTTTCTTCCATAATCACACATTCCAATTTTTGATTTTTAATTCTTTGTGCTTCAGATTCATTTAAATTATAAACATAAACTTGGTCTTGTGTGTAAATATGCATACATACATCACATGTTAAGCCAAATTCAAAAATCTCTTTTGTCTTTTCAAAAGATAACCCATTAAAAAATAAAATACGATTATCTTTATTTTCACTCAAAGCTCCACCATTAAACGAAATCACATATTCAGAAGCTTCATCATACAAACCTAAAGTCTTTAAATTATTTTGAATAGACATAAACCCTCGCCCTGTTGCAGGCACAAATTTCACACCTTTTTCCTTAGCCTTCATAATCAAATCAATATTTCTTTGACAAATTTCATGTTCATCATTTAATAACGTTTCATCCATATCACTTGCGATTAACTTATACATCTTTCTTTTCCTCCAACACAAACTTCTCAATCACTTCCCGAACAGCACCTTCATCATAATCACATTTAGCAACATAATTAGCCAACGTTTGAATATCCTCTCTTGCACTTGATACACAAGCTCCCAATCCTGCCTCTTTAATCATCTCTACATCATTATAATTATCTCCTATCGCAATGACTTCTTCGCTTCGATAACCTAGATAATTCGCTAACCAACGCAATCCATAGCCTTTATCAATACCCAATGGATTAATTTCTAAATAACGATATGAGGAATAACTGATACTGATATCTTTTTTCAAATGAGGATCAATATTCTTTTCAATATCAAACAAATAATCCATATCACGTCTTTCAAAAAGAATCTTAGCAATCTTTTCATTCTTTAAAAAATCCATACAATCCACATCAATCACTTCAAAACGTGCTTTTTGATCAATCTTTCTTTGAACTTCATTTGGATCAGCCCTAAAAATATAGCAACAATCCAATGTAAAAATCAAAATACACACTTCATATTGTAAACCTATTTCAAAGAATGTTTTCGTTTGTTCAAATGTCAAACCCTTAAAATGAAGAATCCTATCATTCTTATTCTCCACAATCAAACCACCATTAAAACAAATAGAATATTCATTTTCCTTTTGATAAGTACCTATTTCCTTTAAAATGTCTCCAATCATATTATACGCACGTCCAGTCGCAGGCACAAACTTCACACCTTTTTCACACACTTTATGTATTACATCTTGATTAAACTTGGGAACATGATGATTCACTAATAGTGTTTCATCTAAATCCGATAATATCATCTTATACATCAAATCACCCCTCATAAAAGAATTCCATAAACAAAGGCACACGTTTACGCCATGCTGCTTCGTTGTGTTCTTCCCCTTCAAAATAATAAAACCTTAACTTCTCGACTTTTTTTTCTAACAACTCTAAAATCCGAGCATTACTTTCTGGATACCATTCATCTGCTTTTTCATTCCCACAACCTTCAAATTCCCCTAAATCAAAATAAAACTTAAAATCATTATCATAATCCTGAGAATCAATCAACTCTTCAAACTCATTCATATAAAACCAAAAAGCCGTTGATAAACATGCACACTTTTTAAACACTTGAGGATAAGCAAGTCCTGCGTAGGCACTAATCACACCACCCATTGAACTTCCAACAATTGCTGTATCATCTTGAATTGTACGAAACCTCTTATCTATATAAGGCTTTAAATCATCTTTTAACCATTCTATGTATACTTGACCTTCACCACCAATAGACAACCCTTTTTGATTTGTTTCATCCTTTGCTAAGTCTTCATCAATCACCCAAGGACCATATTCATCCATACGTTTAAACCCCTCAAAGTTACATGGAATCGCAACCATAATAATATCCAAACGATGATCTTGAACATAGTCTAAAAATCCCCAACTTACACCACAAAAAGACAAACAATCAAAATAAGCATTTTGACCATCGTTAATATACATCACTGGATAAGATCTCTTTTGTTGATAATAATCATCAGGTAAATACACTGTAATTTGACGTTCTCGTTTTAAAGAACGCATAGGATATACAAAAGATACAAGCATAATGTCCTCCTTAATTAAAAAAATAAGCGTTTGCTTATTTTTCAGGTAATTTTACAACTTCTTCTCCTTCTTTAGAAAATATATAATTTTCTCTAGCATAACGCGTTACATAATCATCATCAGCCAATAACTCAACTTCTTTAGACAACTCTTTCTTTTCTTTCATCAAAGCATCACGTTGTTCTACAAGCACATCATATTCTATCGTTTTATTCACAACACGATATCCTGCCATAATAACAAAGTAGATAAAAACAGCAGAAATACCTACATAAATAAAACCTATGAACTTTTTATATTTTGGTTGTCTTTTTGCCATTTCAATCTCACCTTCTTTATTCTCTTTTGTATTATAACATTTATTTTATGAAAAAAGAAGATAAAAGGTGCGAGAATTTGCTTAATAAAATAGACCATTTTTTCCAAAATACACAACCAATAATAAGCATAATATTTTGAATAAAACAAATAACCTAAAAGCAAAAAGACAAAGAAATAAAAACGTAATATCCCATCATTAAAAAACACCAATCCACCAAAATACATCACTCCAAACCCTATACCTATCACAACCTGAAAAAACACTCGTAGAAGTGGATAGATACGATATAACACACGATTTAACACATGATAAAAACCACTCATCACAAAACCAAAGACAAAAGAATAAAACACACATTGAAATTGAACAAGTAAATCCATCATTTCAACAACTTAGAAAAACCCTTCTCCTTTGTATGATTTCTTTTCTTATCCGCAATATAACTCATACTATCAATATTTCCACGAATACTCACTTCATTTTGATCTTGATCCAAACGTGTTAAAGACAACTCACTTCCTGTAATATTCAAATAACCTAAAGATGTTTCAATCAAAAACTCATATGCATCAAAACTTTCAATCTTCTTAACTCCAGTCAACTCTAAAGTCTTACGATCTTTTAAACACACATGATGATAAGGTGTTTGCTCAAAATGTAAACTATTATCCATAATCTAACCTCCCATCACACTATATGCAATAAATAAAAAAATATCCCTAATAGGATATTTTAAACCAACTCTTTCTTCTTTTCTTCAATGATTTCATACAACATTGTACTATCATCTTTTAACACATGTTCACGCAACTCTTTCACTTTCACTACCAAAACAGAACGTCCAAATTCCACTTCTATTTCATCTCCAATCTTCAACTTCGTAGAAGGTTTAGCAATTTTACCATTGACCTTAACACGTGAAGATTCACTCATTTCCTTTGAAAGAGTTCTTCTTTTAATAATACGTGAAACTTTTAAAAACTTATCTAAACGCATGCATCAATCTCCTGTTCAATTACATTTTTCACAAATTCTATCAATGTTTCATCAACCTTATAAAAAGGTGTTTGTTCACTTAACATCAATAATCCACCAATCACTTGGTTTTCTTGTTTCAAAGGAAACAACGTCACTTTTTGATACCCCTCTAAATTCAATTCCTTTTCTTTAAAAAACTCATCTCTCATCAATGCTTCTTTAACCTCTATTGGCAAACTCTTTCTTTGATAAGTTGATAAAGCGTGAGAAGATGTAATAATCATAGTATCTAAATCACAGACAATCATTGTATTATGATACTTTTGATAAAATCCATCTAGCAAACTTTGAATCACAGGACTCAATTTATTTAACAAAGAATACTTCGTCAAGATAATTTTATCATCTTTTAAAGAAAAAGAAATACTTTCTCCCTCTTTCATCATCAACTGTTTTCTAATTTCCTTAGGAATCACAATCCGTCCTAATTCATCTATCCTTCTCACCATACCCGTTGTTTTCATAACAATACCTCACTTCAAATATTCGTTCGCTATTATTATATCCACTCCAAGTTCTTTTAATCTTTCATATTCCTTTTTATTAGGAACTGTCCAAGTCGCAACCTGTATCCCTTGGCTCTTTAAATTCTCCATTCTTTTTTGATTTAAGAAGTTATATCTTGGATGAAAAGCTTTTACTTGATTTTCAATCAACTCTCGATATCTTTTCTCATAACCAAATTCCATTAAATATCCTACATATACATCATCATCAATTTCTCGCATCTTTAATACCGAAGGTAAGTAGAACGAAGAATAATAAATTTTATCTTCTACACCCAACTCTTTTACCAACCGATAAACCTTTTCTTCTATCCCCTCATAATGAAAAACATCAGTCTTTAATTCAATATTCACTACAAAATCCTTATCTTGAATAAATTCTAACAGTTCTCTTAATGTCGGTATAGGAAAATTCCCTTGATGCTTATAACAAAAATTAAACTCTCTTAACTCTTTTAACGTATAATCTTTCACATAACCTTTACCTGTACTTGTTCGATTAATTTTCTCATCATGAATCAATACAAGTTCCCCATCTCGACTCAAATGCACATCAGTTTCAACCCCATCAAAACCCTTCTCATAAGCTTTGATAAAAGCCATCATCGTATTTTCAGGATATATGGCACTATATCCTCTATGACCTAATACTTTCAATAGACTCACCCACTTTTTATGTTATAATATTATACTATAGATAAGGAGATAGTAAAATGATAAAAGCTGTATTTTTTGATATTGATGGAACACTCTTATCCCATAGAACACATCAAGTTCCCACTTCAACCAAAAAAGCCATTCAACTTTTAAAAGAAAAAGGTATTTATATCTTTATTGCAACAGGAAGACATATTTCTGAAATCAAAGCATTACCTTTAGATGATATAGAATGCGAAGGATATATTACTTTAAATGGTCAATATTGTTATAACAAAAATGAGGTGATTTATGATCTTCCTATCCACCCAGATGATATCACAAATATCATTCACAAAGTTGAAGAAAATCCGATTCCATGTGCATTTATAGAAAAAGACATCATGTATATCAATTATGTTAATGATACTGTTCATCTTGTCCAAAAAGCCATTTCCTCTCCAGTCTTAGAGATTGGAGATTTAAACAGAGGTCTTACAAATCCTATTTATCAAGTCATGACTTATGGTTTAAATGAAGATGAAGAAAAAAATCTTTTACAACATATGCCACATTGTCAATACACCCATTGGCATGATCATGCTATTGATATTATTCCCAATATCGGTGGCAAACAAAATGGTATTTTAAAAGTCATGGAATATTATCATTTAAGCCCCGAAGAATGTATGGCATTTGGTGATGGTCACAATGACATTTGCATGTTTAACATCATCCCTCTTTCAATAGCGATGGGAAATGCTTCTCAAGAAGCCAAAGATCATGCTTATGAAGTCACTGATGATATAGATAAAGACGGTTTATACAACGCTCTCATTAAACATCATATTATCGAAACAAAAGGTTAAGAATTCTACTCTTAACCTTTTTACACTATTTACCTGATGGGAAAAATTTTGCAAGAGAACTTGCAATAGCCGATATCGGCATTGTTTGAATGACAACATGTCCTGGTCCAGTCACAATAGTATTAAAGAACCCTTCTCCACCAAGCATTTTATTTTTAATACCCGCTACACTTTGTGTCTCCATTTTACAAGTCGCATCCATCACTGCAACATAACCAGTATCTACAATAAGTTGTTGATTGGCAGCCAAATCATACTCTACTGTCGATCCATCAATTTCCACAAAAACAGTACCACGTCCTGAAAGTTTATTCATAATAAATCCTTCACCGCCGAAAATTCCTGTCATTGCCTTTTTATTGAAGAAAACTGTTCTTTCTACATTTGGTGTACTTGCTAAAAAAGCAGACTTTTGCACAACAATTTCTTTACCTGGTTCAATCTCATAACAGCGCACTTCACCAGGAAACGAAGACGCAAACGCTATTTTACCATTCGCTTTAGCAGTATACTTATTTAAAAACATTGTTTCGCCTGAAAGCATTCTTCCAAAAGCCTTACCAAAACCACCATTGCTTGTTGTTTCCATAACCATACACGGATCCATCCAAGCCATTGATCCCGAATCACTCAACATACTTTCTCCACTTTCCATATAACAAACAACAACTGGAAAAGGACTTCCTACAATTTCATACCTCATATAATATCCTTCCTCCTTTTATAGATTTCTTACCAACATTTCTGCAGCCTTCTTATTAGAAGCCAAAGGTATTTGATGAACATCACATAATCGCATTAAAGCACTTACGTCTGGCTCATGTGGTTGTGCAGTTAAAGGATCTCTAAAAAAGATAACTATATCCATCTTTCCCTCTGCTACATATGCTCCAATTTGTTGATCCCCACCATAAGGTCCAGATAAAAAACGATGAACCTTTAAATCAGTATTTTCCATAATCCTTAAACCTGTTGTTCCTGTTGTATATAACATATGCTTTTGTAAAATACTTTCGTATTCTTTAACAAACTCTATCATCTCAGATTTCTTTTGATCATGTGCGATTAATGCTATATTCATGACTATTCTCCTCACTTTTAAATATAATATTTTTGATAATAATATAAACGTAAAATATCAAACAGTGCCATAATTTGATAGTTAAAATCAATACCATCAAAACGTCCTGGTACTTGCACAACATAATCAGCAGAAATATTATGGAAATGACGATATTTCACATTTTGTGTCATCAACACAATATTAGCATCACAAATGTTTTGTTCAATTCCCTCTTTCACATAGTTTTCTAATGTTCTTCCTGTCGCACTAACAATTAACACCAAATCATCTTCTTGATATTCAAATTTTTTATCAAAATGGTGATATTCAATGACTTGCTTTCCAAAAGTAATAAAGTCTGTTTGAAAATCAACTGCAATACTCATAGGATATAACGCCCCTATAATAATCACACGATGACCTTTAAAAATGAGTTCACAGATTGCTTCTAATGTTTGAATAAGTTCTTCTTTATCATATGATGTATCTAAATTCGATAATAGTTTTTCAGCAGAAGTCCCTAGCATTCTAGCACGAATTTGAGAAACTCTTAACATATAATCCGCAATCAATTGATCTTGAAAACTTTCATAACTCTTAAACCCTAAATGCTGACAAAAATCTAAAACCTCTCCATGAGTAAACTTTCCTTCTTTCATCAACCTAGCCAATGAATAATTTTCCATTTCCACATAATGTTTTACAATGAATAATCCTATACGATACATATGATTATCATCTAAGCACCCATTTAAATACTTTAATATTCTTGAAATCACTATATCCATTGAAATCACCTTCCTTTCTTTTATTATACACAATTAAAAATATAAAAGATATTTTTTTAATCATAAGAAAATGATTATTTTTTCTTTTATCAAAATCATATATACAAACATTGTATACCTTTATCTATTAATGAGAATATCTTTCATACATATTGATTAAACTTTCTCATATTCCAACCTGTTTCTATTTCAATAATGACAAAAAGGAAGCATTACGCTTCCTCTACAATCTCTTTGACTTTCTCTTCCTTTTGTTGAATACGCATATTTGTCCAACGTCTTACTAATTCATAAATCACAGAGAATGTTGGCAATCCTAAAACCATACCAGAAATACCAAACAATCCTCCACCAACACTCACCGCAAACAATACCCATAAAGCTGATAACCCTACTGAACTTCCAACAACATGAGGATAAATCAAATTAGACTCAAATTGTTGTAATAAAGAGCTGAAGATTATAAAGATAATCGCTTTGACTGGTGATACTAATAAAATTAAAATCGATGAAATAGCTGCTCCAATAATTGGGCCAAAATAAGGAATGATATTTGTAAAACCAATAACTAACGCTGCAATAGATGCATAAGGAATATCTAAAAGATTACATCCAATATAACACAACACACCAATAATTACCGATTCTGTCAATTGTCCTGCTACAAAATTTTCAAAAGTTTTACTCGTTAATGTAATGACTTCTCTCATATTTCTCGCTTGTTTATCGTTTAAGCAAGCACGAGTTAATTTTCTCATTTGTCTTAACAATTTATCTTTAGAAAATAACATATACACTGCCATTACTACACCCATAAAAATATTGACAACACTTGATGTAAAATGTGTAACTCCAGAAGCAATACTTGGTACCCATGATGTCATTTGTGTAAGAATATCACTCACAACTGTTTCTTGGAATGATTTTAATTTTTCCGCAACATCATAAGAAATATCAACTTCTGAAAGAACCTTTTCTAACACAATGCTTATTTCATTAAAATATGATGGTAGATTTTGAATAAGTAATTTTATATTTTCTATAATTTGTGGCAAAATCACAATAATAGAAATAATCACAATCATAAAAATCAAAAGTAATGATAATGTTGCTGCAACAATTTTCTTTGTTTTTTCTTTTTTTATAGGCAACTTTTTAATAAAGAACTTCATAGGTATATTTAAAATAAATGCCAAAGCAAATCCTATAATAAATGGATTAATAATATCCAATAATAAACCTACAAAAGCAAGAATTTCATCAAAATAAATTAAACCTAATATCAATAACGCTATATACGAAACAAGCAAAATCATATTTCTTAATGTGAAATCACGCAATTTAACCGTACCTCTCATTCAATCACTCCTTTTTTCTACCATAAAACATCTATATGTCTTACATATGAAGTCATATCCATTATAACAAATTCCAAAAGAAAAAACCTTATAAAAAGGTCTATTCCATAATATATTTTTTCATAAAGATTGTATTCTTTTGTAATAGCTGAAACAAAATAGCTCCAATAATCAAAACAATTGTTTCACCAACAAATACATAAAATGCATTGATCATAAATGGTAAATCTAATACCCAATAAAGTTCTGCACCTACAATAATCCCATTAATAACTCCCCCTGCAATTGCAGCAAGATATAAATTTTTTAAACGATACATTGCAACACAAACAAGAATAGTAGCAATTGTTCCAAAAACAACATCATAAATTCCCATTGGTGAAGCTAAGTTCGCTAGAAAGCACCCAACAATTAATCCAGGAATATACTTTCTGTTAAAAAATGCTAGAAAAACAATAATTTCAGAAATACGCAAGTTAATTGCTCCATAAGAAATAGAAGCACATGCAATTGTTAAAACTGCATATACTGTTGCAATCATCGCATTCATAGCTACAACTTTCACATCTAATACTTTATTCATTTTTCATTTCCTCCTCTTCTAAAGTACAGTTAGAAGCCAAACATATAAAAAAAAGATGGCAAGCCATCTCCTAATATGTTCTTAGTTTTTTATACTAGGTTTGACTCTCGAACTAGTGTAATCTATGAAATCTTTTGATTTCTTGTATAAGATAACATAAAAGAGGTTGTTTGTCTATGTTTTATCGACTTTTACAACTTCATATTATTGCATATGCAAATGGTTAGACAGATATTTTAACGGTAACTAACCTAGTGTTAAGTTCACTATAAAAACCAGAAAAGGTAAGGAGTGCTGTCCTCACCTTTTTGCATTGATACAATACTATCTGCTTTATTTCAAGCATGAGTATTTCATAAACTTTTTATGCAATTTTATACACATCCAATTTGCGTCCACTTCTCAAAAATCATATAAAATCATCAAACAAAAAACATATGTTCTTTTTATGCTTTTAAAATTCTTTAAAAATTAAAATCATGTTGATTTTATCACTGTTTATTACAAGGCTTCATTTGTAGGGAATAAGATAACTTCTTGAATACTTTCTTGACAAGTTAATAACATAACATGTCTATCAATACCCGTACCCATTCAACCTGTTGGTGGTAATCCGTATTCCAATGCCTCTACATAATCTAAATCCATTTCAATCAATATATAATTTTACATAGGTTTTTATGTGTTTTTAAGCATTGTTACGCGCATTCAAAATCATGGATAATTCTATGCTTTCATACGTATTTATATCATTTTGCATGCCAGAATGTATGCCATTTAAACTATCGGTTACTATATAAATCATTAAGTACTATGATTTATTTTATCTATTTAAATCAACTACTCAATTTTAATTCTTACAAATTTTGAGTCAATATTTTCATACCAAGAACTTAGAATGTTTGAATTTAGCTTTTGCATTTTTCTTATTTCTCTTGAAGATTTATAAATATCAGTATCAAAATATCTCTGTGGTAAGGAAGTATCTACTTTTTGTTTTGATACCAAAAGATTTTTACTACTACTTTTGAGAAATTTGGTATATCTGTTAAATATTGAGGGACATCTATCTTCTAATAAGCTAGGTACAGATGGATATACGATTTTATAAATAATATCAGATGCCCAATATCCTGTTATTGTTAAATCAATAGGATTAACATAAATATGATTATAGTAATCGATGTCTATAATACATCCATGAATTGTGCCAATCCCACCAATTTGTTTTATTATATTAGAAATTCGTTGTTGATATTTTGTAAATTTATCAAGTGGATTTTTTATCAACGAAATCATATAATCCATATTATCATAATAATACTGGATATCTTTATTTTCTAATTTTGTCATAGCACCCCCATTAAGAATTGTAAGATTGCCTTTTTTTGATTTATGGATGAAGCAGTAATAATCATTTTTCTTTAACATATACAAAGAGTTTATTTGTCTTTGAAAACTCATTGGTATATTTTTCCCACAATAGAAGTCATTATATTGTTCTTTTGAGATTTCAAATATTCCATCATTATAATCAGAAAAACAATCATAGTCTGTATTAATTAAAAAAGATTTTAAATGTACACTATTATTAGTATAACCAATTTGGTTATCCGAATAAATTCTATATTCGCCATCATCATGAAAAAAATTTCTATGAGTATGTCCATTCACATAAACAAAATTTTTATCTGGATTCTCTTCTTGACACCAATCTGCTTTCGGTGTATGGGTTAAAATAATAGTATTTTTTTTCGATAGTGTAGGGCGTAAATAATTATATAAATCTTCAAATTTTTTAGATTCTTCAATTTCAGACTCCCTACTTACAGTAGTTCGATAAATACCAACATCTGCGTTAAATTGTTTATTATATCCTGAAAAACCCAACCCACCGAGTATAACATACCTTGCACTTCTTAATAGATTAGATAGATTTCTTTTATTCATTTGGCATATATCACTATATTTTATTAGATGTGTTAATGTACGATGTCTATCAAAGGAAATAATTGTTTCCGCATAAAAAAGATCATTATGAAGTAAATACATACCATAATCATTTAATAAGTTTCTATATTTTGCGACAATTTGATCTATTTCTAGCTTTGGAAAACTCCACAATTCGTGATTTCCTAGCGTAAATGCAACAACAGTATTTTTATTAATAGCTTTTGAAAGAGACATTACAAATAATTTAAATATTTCATAATCAGATGATACATCTCCATTAATCAGTAATAAATTTCCAGCTTCGTCCGCAATATTGTCACATAATTTTTTTATCACATATACTATATCTTCTTTTGATTGACAACGAGCATTTTTTAATTTATGCATAATATGAAGATCTGAAATATAGTACACTCTTTCAGAGCCGTTGTTTAAAGATAAATCTATAAATGACAAATCATTACTTAGATTGTCTGCATCTAAATCCCTAAACGATTGCAGTATTGGTAATGTCTTTTTTTCATTATAGTTCACACAAGAAAAGGACTCTATTGCATTAGTATTGATTTTATATATATCAAATTCTAAATTAAATTTCTTACATAAGGCACTTTTTAATTTAGCATTTTCAAAATTGATATCACTCCACTGTTCTAAAAATATCAAACCATCACAAAATAATAAATTGGCATCCGATAAATCGCCTTTCAAAAAAGCAACAAAATCAAAGAAATAATTAAATGAATGCACATATTCTTTTATAATACAATCAAATTCGCTATACCATTTTTGTGTTACATAAAATTTTTTATTTTCGTATTTTTTTTCTATAAAATATCTAGTTTTCGAATTTTTGTTAAGTGGCAACTTTGTAGTATTATCAATATTATACTTAGAAAAATCTGCATCACATTCAAGCGCCCAGGACAAATCACAATGTGTTAAATCTCCTTTTCTGTAATGAATAAACTCATCAAAAGTTTCAAAATATCTAGATATTGTTACAATAGGAAAATGATTATTGTCCTTATGATACCCTTTGATTTCTTCACAATAATAATGTGTATATTTATCGAAAATGGCATGTGAATAAAAATCGATTTCTCCAGCTTTTAAATAAGCAATATAGTTCCTTAATTTTCTTTTGTGTTTATAATTTGTTCTTGGTGCATATGCAGAATAGTCAAAGGATTGCATTACGTCATCCGGATTATATATTGAGCATAAAGATTTAATTAACTTATATTGAGGATACTCACCTGTAGACATATATTGCATAATTACAGAAAACCGATTCTCGTCTTTAAGATCTGAGAATATATATTGAAAAAAGAAAAATGTAATATCAATGATATTGTTTAATTTTGATTTTTTATAATTGTTAACAACTTTTGTAAATTCCTCATAACTCTGACATTCATTAAATTTATCAATCCATTTTTTACATAATTTGTGTGTCTTTATACCTTCTTTGTACGTTTCTTTTTCTTCTTTAGATAAAATAAGAGAATAATCATCCACTGTCTTTTCCACAAATGATTTTCTCATCATTATTTTTTCCAAATCTATTTTATGTATTGAAGAATTTAATCGCTTGCAATACGTATAGCATGCCTCTTCATAGATATCACCATCCAAAAAATCATAATAATCATCAAAATCTTCAAATAATGTAATAATTTCCTTCTTTTTATCACTACCTAAAGAATCTTCATATAATAGACTTTCTTCCACAAAAAAGGTATTTGAAATAACATCAAACCCTCTTTTTCCAATTGTACGCAATCCTGAATTACGCTCGAAAAGTACAATTTCTTTAGAGTCAAAATATTGTTCAGGAACGCCAAAAATGTTAATTTCTTTATTTTGTAGCTGTTTAATTATTTCTTGATGTTTCATGTTGTTTTTACCTCTTATACTAGTAATAGTCTTTGAATTTATTTTCAAAATTTCGTAAAAATAATCATTTTCTTATTCTAAATGAAATTCTTTTTGTAACATAAAGTAATGTTTTCTATCTTTCTTTCTACTATTTTTCAATATTTCTTCAAGTTTTCTAGAATAATCAATCTCTCTTTTTAACATTGCTATAAAACTTTCTTTTTCACTGTTAGATAGCTCATATCCTTTAAAATTGATCAAGAAATCAAAATTTGTACCGTGCCTAAAAAGTCTTCCTGGTAAAGGATATTCACCTCTATTCCCAAGCATAATACCATATCTCAAATAAGGTATAACGTTTTTATGACATGATGCCTTATAGCTATATGTAATGGCATCGTGAGTTGTTACTGATTGAATTTTTGATTCAATTATAACCCTTGGTTTTATGCTGTTTTCTAATTTCTCATAAATTAATAAATCTGTTTCAAATTCTTGAACATTTGTTTTAACACCAATAAGATTTTCATCAAATTCAAGATACTCTAAAGCATAGGGTATTTTTTTCAAAACATCAATGTAGATATTATCTCCTAATTTATTTTGTAATAATTCACAAATTGATTGTGTCCATTCGTTTTCTTTCATATTTATAACATTCCTTACTTAGTAACCAGGTGGGTGTCTTTAATTTTATTAATAATAATAGGTAATCCGTTTGAGTATTTATTCCACATCTCTATAACAAATTTTCTATTTTTATCTAGCCATTCACGTGCTAATTCTTTTTGAGCAGGAGATATTTTTCCGCTACATGCCAATATGTCTCCATTATCAATAGCTATGGACATTGATGCGCTGCTAGTAGATACATGTAGATGTTGTCTATTATGGTTGCCATTTTCGTTAGTACGTATTTCAAATTTTATTCCTTTTACTTTATCTAATTGAACAAAATGAGACATATTTCTGAGTATTATATCCCATTCTCTTAGTATTTTTAATTCTTCGTCAGTCATTTTAGTATCTCCTTTTATATTTTTGTATTAATTATTATATCACTTTGTATGCCATTTGTATGCCATTATCAAAATTATGTGTTTGAGGCTAAATAAAAAAGCATGATTCCCTAATAATCATAAAGTCATTAAATATTACTCCTTAATTCTAGAAAACTATGCTTTTAATTTAAATATAGATTTAATTCATAAATCAAAATTATATTGATTTTATCTCTATTTATTTCTTGGTTTCATTTGTGGGAATAAGATAACTTCTTGGATACTTTCTTGACCAGTTAATAACATAACAAGTCTATCAATACCCATACCCATTCCACCTGTTGGTGGTAATCCGTATTCTAAAGCCTCTACATAATCTAAATCCATTTCATTAGCTTCATCATTTCCAAGTTCTTTTTCTTTTAATTGATTAGCAAATCTTTCATATTGATCATCTGGATCATTTAATTCATTAAATGAATTTGCATATTCATTTCCACAAATAAATAATTCAAACCTTTGTGTAAAACGTGGATCTTCTGGATACTTTCTTGCTAGAGGAGAAATTTCAACAGGGTGACCATATACGAATGTAGGTTCTACAATTGTTTCTTCTACATATTTTTCAAAGAATGCATTAATAATATGACCATATTCAAAATGAGCTTCAATTTCGATATGATGTTCTTTAGCTAATTCTTTAGCTTCATCTAATGTCATATGACTTGTAAAATCAATTCCAGTTTGTTCTTTAATTGCATCAGTCATAGTAATACGTTTAAATCCTGGTGCTAATGAAATCTTATGACCCTTATATTCAATATCATAAGTACCACAAACTTTCATAGCCGCATTAGAGATAATTCCTTCTGTTAAATCCATCATCCCTTCAAGATCACTAAATGCTTTATATACTTCAATTGTAGTAAATTCAGGATTGTGTGTTCTATCCATTCCTTCATTTCTAAATAAACGCCCAATTTCGTAAACTGCATCCATTCCACCTACAATTAATCTCTTTAAAGATAATTCAGTTGCAATTCTTAAATAAAAATCAGTATCTAAAGTATTATGATGAGTCACAAATGGTCTAGCAGCAGCTCCACCTAAAATAGGATTTAATACCGGTGTTTCTACTTCTACATATCCTCTTTCATCAAGATAATTTTGAATAGATCTAATAATCTTAGGTCTTGCAAAGGCAATCTTTCTTGCTTCTTCATTCATAATTAAATCCACATAACGTCTTCTGTATCTTTCTTCCACATCACTTAAACCATGGAATTTTTCAGGTAAAGGACGTAATGCTTTTGTTAAGTGAATATATTGTTCAGCTTTTACAGATAATTCTCCAGTATTTGTTACAAATACTTGACCAATAATACCAATAATATCACCAATATCACTCTTAATTAAAACTTCATAATCATCTTCACCAATAACATCTTTTCTTACATAAATTTGAATTTGCCCATCTCTATCTTGAATATGCATAAAACACACTTTACCCTTACGACGTTTTGTCATAATACGACCAGCAATTCTTACTTCAACAGCCATTTCTTCTAATTCTTCATGTGTCTTACCAGCATATTCTTCTTTAATTTGTGAAGAATAATGAGTAATATCAAATCTTTGTCCAAAAGGGTCAATTCCCCTTTCTCTTAAAAACTCTAACTTTTCTCTACGTACTAACTCTTGTTCATTAAATTGTCTTTCTTCCATCATAGTTCTCCTTTCCAAATAAAAAACTCTCTATCCCCAAGGGACGAGAGTATCGTGTTACCACCCTAATTCGTTGTTATATCACTATAACAACCTTATTCACTCCTAACAGAGTTTCGCCTGTAACGTGGCTTACGTTATTTTATCACATTTGATCCAAAATACGGCTCCTAGTCTTTATTCATTGTTTCTATTATCATCCATTTCCACCAACAGGACTCTCTAGTCATACATCAAAACAATTACTTCTCTATTCATCGCCTTTTTTCTATACGTTTTGTATTATATAAACAAATACATTTCTTGTCAATACATCACTTTTATTCATTGTCAAAAAAACCTTTATCCCCAGTATGTAAATAATGACGATACTTCTCTAAAATATCTTTCAACTGTTCATATGTATCAATCTTAGACAAATGATTTTTTATAACACTCGAAGACTTTAACCCTTTAATATACCAAGGTGCATGACCTCGCATTTGTCTAATTGCATTCTTCTCACCTTCCATATGAATAAGTCTTTGCGCATGTTCTAGACATTGATCCATTTTCTCATCAGCCGAAGGTTCTTCTAATAACTCCCCATGTTCTACATAGGCAACCATTTGTTTAATCACCCAAGGATTCCCAAGTGCTGCACGTCCTACCATCACTGCATCACAACCTGTTTCTTCTAACATACGCTTCGCATCTTGAGCAGTTTTAACATCTCCATTCCCAATAACCGGAATAGATACTGCTTCTTTCACTTGTTTAATATATGACCAATCTGCATGACCTTCATACATTTGTGAACGTGTTCTCCCATGAACAGCAATAGCACTTGCTCCTGCTTTTTCAATCAACTTTGCAATCTCAACACAGTTAATAGAATTAACATCATAACCAATTCTAATCTTTACTGTAACAGGTATATCCACAGCTTCTACAACATTTTTCACAATATCATAAACCAAATCAGGATATTGTAATAAATAACTACCAGCATGTGCTTTTAAAACCTTATTTACAGGACAACCCATATTAATATCAATAATATCACAATTAGAATGTTCATTGACAAACTTAGCAGCAGTCACCATAGATTCTACATCTCCACCAAAGATTTGAATACTCACTGGATGCTCATCTTCATCAATCTTTAACATATCTATTGTCTTTTGGTTACCATAACATAAAGCTTTATCACTAACCATTTCACTAACAACTAAACCTGCACCAAACTCTTTAATAATCTTACGAAATGCAACATTCGTAATACCAGCCATTGGTGCCATAATAATTCTATTTTTAATTTCAACATTTCCTATTTTCATACTTTTCACCAATACACAATATAACATAATTTTATTCTAAAAAAAAGTTTATATTTTTTGTATAATCCTCAAAAAGTAGGCAATGATATATACAGATAACTTACACTTTCCCCTCTATTTTTCCTCCCCATTAAAATAGATGTAAGTTATCTATAGTTATATTCCTAATATTGGTAAATCCTAAAGAAAATGAAGGAGATCTAATGATTTCCTTCATTTTTCTTTTTAAAAATCATTTCCTTTCTTATACTCACATTGTATAATAAAAATAATAAACAGGAGGTTATCCTATGAATTTTAAAGAAAAAATATCTATTTATTATACATCACTAACACCTACAGAAAAGAAAATATGTACGAAAATATTAGACAACCCAGAAATAATTATAGAACATTCTATTATTGAAGCAGGTAATTTGTGCCAAACTTCAAAATCCGCAATGTTAAGATTTGCAAAAAAATTACAGTACAGAGGTTATAGTGAATTTAAATATGCTATAGAAGAATATAAAAATTTACTTAATAAGCCTGTTATCAGCCAAAACCAAAGCACTTTATTTTACGTATCCCAATCTTTCCAACTCACAATTAATGCTTTAGGAAATCTTGATTTTGATGATCAATTAAAACAACTTGTTCAATTATTTGATACATACTCTTATGTAAAAGTTTTAGGTATAGGAAATTCTGCATTTTGTGCAAAACAACTTGTTTATTCTTTATATTCTCATAATCGTTTTTTTGAATCTGTGACCGATGATGTTCAGTTCATATATTTAGAAAACTGTCTTGACAAAGAGCATTTGTTAATTATATTCAGTGTCTCTGGATCAGAAGAAACTTACTTGCAATTATTAAAAAAAGCTCGATCAAAAGGAGCATATGTTGTTTTAATATCTATGAATCAAGATACATCTTTAAATAAATATTCACAAATGAATTTCTTTTTACCATCTAACATTGTACCTTTAGAAAATTCTAAAGAATTAAAACAATTAGATAATCGTACAACACTTTACTTCTTTGCTGAAATCATTTCATACTATTATGGCTTATACCTAGAAAATAAATAGACTTCAATTATCATTATGAAGTCTATTTTTGTATATGATAAATCCCATAATCATTATCTAAAAATTCTACTTTGATATCTGGGAACTCTTTTGTTAAGTATTCCTGAAGTCCTTTCATTCCGGGTGCTTCACATGTCATATGATTAACAACAATCAAAGGTATATGATGATCCATTGCCCATTGTACTCCAACCCAATTGTTAATACCATCATCACTGACCAAACATGCATCTACATGATGTTCATTCATAGAAAACACATCTGTGCATGCACCTGTTCCAATAGCCAAACGATTCACCTTCTTTTTCAAATCACCAATAACTTGAATTCCTATTTGTCCTAAATCTTGAATACAAGTATTCACATGATGCGCTAATTCTTCTACAGTCATATCTACATCATAAGCAACTCTAAAAAAACTGTGAGGAATTGCTTCTTCAAAAGAAAGTTGTAATGTTCTTGCCCAACGATCTCTTACACCATACTCTGGATATAAATCCCATAAATCATGGCATCTATATATGGTGATTCTATTATCTTTTAATAAAGACATTTTTTCTTCTTGTGCTTTTATCAGTGTTGAATGAAGCGAAGTCGATGCGAGATAAAAAGGATTTTCATGACTAATAATAAAATGACAGTTTCTTTTTTTAGCTTCTTTAATAACGTCAATTGTTGCTACCCAACATGTTATAACTTGATTAACATCAAGATTATCATCACCATATAAAACTCTATCTCTTGTATATAACCGATCAACCCATTCTCCTTTTTTTTCTAAAAAATCAATAATTTCTTTTATTTTCATGATATATCCTCCTTAAGAATACACTGAAAGAATAGGGATATTTCCCTATTCTAACCTTATACTTGTTCTTCCAAATCCATTTGTTTATCATAACTTCTCATAAACGGAATAAATACAAGTACATCTAACACAAAGATTAAGATCCATACAAGTATTGCTCTATAATCTAACGTTGATAAGAATGCATACAAAGGAGCTGGTAATGTCCAAGGTACACTCATACATGTTCTAGACATAAAATCAAAATATGTTGCCCCATATGCTATTGCCACGTTCATGATAACACAAATAATACTTGGAATAAATGTTAAAATATTTAATACAGTTGGCACGCCAAATACTAGTGGTTCATTAATGTTAAACAACGATGAAGGAATTGCAAGTTTCCCTAAAGAACGCAATCTCTTATTTTTACACACAAAATTCATATTAAATAAGATTGCTAAATATACTATTGCAAGTCCAAAAATAAATGTGAAGTTTCCTGCAATAATATGAGGAATTTCTTTACCCGCATTATATGCATCTAAGTTCGCAACTAAATTACCAGTAAAAATAGGTGTTGTAATAGCACTAACCATGTTATCACCATGAATGCCAAAGAACCAGAAGATAACTGTTAACGTAACAATGAATAACATTGATGGTAATGATGATGTTGCTGAAATTAACGGTGAAAAAATAACAAAGACTAAATTTGTTAATCCACTGCCTGTCACCATAATTATCATTTGATCCACAAAGATAAATAATATAGTATTAACTACTAATGGTAATAAAACTTCAAATGGTCCAGCAACTGCTGGTGGTACACCAGCCGGCAATGAAATTTTAAGATTTCTTTCAATCATGAAATGACTAATTTCAATAACGAGTAAACCAATGATAATTGCTGTAAACATTGAACCTGATCCAAGATTTGCAGTATTAATAAACGACCCCGTTTCAAGACTTTGTGGAACCCCTGCCACACACAAGAAAACAAACAAAGCAGTCAATGCATTTGATAAAGCATCCATATGATAGTGAATAGCTAATCGATATGAAACACCAAATACAACATAAATAGAAATAATTCCAATTGTTAAATTAAAAGGAATTGTCAATAATGAATTCCAATTCGTTGCCCAATCTTTCCAAGCAAGCATAAATTTGAAAAAGATATTTGTAGGTTGCATAATTTGAGGATCAACTGGTGGATTGGCAATCATTAAAGAAATACCGCCAATAACAGTAAATGGAATTAAGATAGTTAATCCATCTCTTAAAGCAGCCAAATGTTTTTGCGCAGCAATCTTACTTGCTACAGGAACAATTTTTTGTTCCATGACACTTTGAAACTTTTCAAAAAATTTTTTTAAGCTTTCCATAGTTCTTTTTTTCCTCCCTGAAAGTGTTTACACTTGTATTATATCTTTTTCGAGAAAAAGTGTCAATATATTTTATTATTTTCGGGAAATATATTCAACAACATATAAAAAGAAAGAGAATAGGTTATATATTCTCAATCAATTCTTTCAATTCATCTTCACTAAATTGATATTTTGTATTACAAAAATGACAAATCATTTCACAACCATGATCTTCATCAATCATACTTTGAATTTCATCTTTACCAATAGTCATCAATGTTTGACTCATTTTTTCCTTTGAACAATCACATTCAAAGAATAAATCTTGTGAATCTAATATTTCCACATCATCAAAGACCATCTTTAAAATTTCTTCTGGAGTTTTTCCTTCATGAATCAAAGATGATACAGGTGGGAAGTCTTTCATTTTGTCTTCAATATAGGCAATATCTTCTTCAGTAGCATCTGGTAATAATTGAATAATAAATCCACCACTAGATAAGATTTCGTTTGTATCATCAACCAATACTCCTAGCGAAACAACAGAAGGAATTTGTTCAGACACCATAAAATAATATGAAAAATCATCACCAATTTCACCAGTTTGTAAAGGTACAGTCCCAACAAACGGTTCTTTGAGTCCCATATCTTTAATAACTTGTAAAGTTCCTTGATTTCCGACAGCGACCCCCACTGCTAATTTACCAGTATCATTATAAGTATAATGTACTTGTGGTTCACCAACAAAGGCTTTAATTTTACCATCACTATTTGTAGTCGCAAGCATTGTTCCAATTGGCCCACCACCATTAATAGTCACAGTCATTTTTTCTTTATTTTTATTCATAGCCCCAAGCATGAAAGTTGCGGACATCATTCTTCCAAGTGCCGCTGATGCTGTTGGCCATAATCCATGTTTTTGTCTTGCTTCTTCTAATAATTGTGTTGTTGAACAGGCGAATACACGACAGTTCTTTGAATTTACGATACCTCTTACTAAATAATCTTTCATAACGACTTACCCAAACGCAAAATATCCAATCAATGGAATAATCATACTCAAGACTAAGACAAAAACTAAAATTTTACTAAGTGTTCCTCTTTTCATTTTCATTCTCCTTATATGAGAAAAAAGCGCTGAGCGCTTATTTCATTTCATCTAATAAATCATCACTTGCATCTACAGTAGGTTTGATATCTTCATGATTATCTGTATGATCATCATCATTTTCAATATGACCATCATGAGATTCTAACATTTTTCCTGTATGATATAAAGATTCAATTTGCTCATTATTTAATGTTTCATATTCCAGTAAAGCATTCGCAATAAGCTCTAATTTATCTTTTTGTGATTGAATAATATTTCTACATTCACTGTAACATTCATCAATAATCTTACGAACTTGTTGATCAATTTCATAAGCAATTTGACCTGAATGTGAGTTATTTGTTGAAGTGTAATCTCTACCTAAGAATACAGCATCTTCTCCTGATGCATATTTGATAGGACCTAAATCAGACATACCAAGTTCAGTGACCATTAAACGTGCAATACGTGTTGCTTGTTCAATATCATTATGTGCACCAGAAGTAACATCTCCAAAGAATACTTCTTCAGCGACACGTCCACCCATAAATCCAGTGATACTTGCTTTTAATTGTGTTTTTGTTTGGAAATAAGTTTCTTCTTTAGGTGTCATCAAGTTATATCCACCAGCTTGTCCACGTGGAATAATTGTAACTTTTTGAACCTTGTTTGCATCTTCTAATGTTAAACCAATAATCGCATGTCCAGCTTCATGATAAGCCACAAGTTTTCTTTCATGTTCTGTATATTTACGAGATTTCTTTGCTGGCCCACCAATCACACGGTCAATCGCTTCATCAACATCTTCATTTGTAATTAATTGATGACCTTGTCTAACAGCTAATAATGCTGCTTCGTTTAATACGTTAGAAAGTTCAGCCCCAGAGAATCCTGGTGTACGTTGAGCAACGTTATTGAAATTCACATCAGGCGCAAAATGTTTATTTCTTGCATGCACTTCAAGAATTTCAGCTCTTGCTTTCTTATCAGGATTTGCAACTTGAATTTGTCTATCAAAACGACCTGGACGAAGCAAAGCAGGATCAAGAACATCAGCACGGTTTGTAGCCGCAAGAATGATAATTCCTTCATTCCCACTAAATCCATCCATTTCAACTAATAACTGGTTCAATGTTTGTTCACGTTCATCATGTCCACCACCGATACCTGATCCTCTTTGACGACCTACTGCATCGATTTCATCAATAAAGATAATACATGGAGCTGTTTGTTTTGCTTTCTTAAACATATCACGCACACGTCCAGCACCAACCCCAACAAACATTTCTACGAATTCAGACCCAGAAATTGAATAGAATGGAACATTAGCTTCACCAGCAACTGCTCTAGCCAATAATGTTTTCCCAGTACCTGGTGGCCCTACTAAAAGCACACCTCTAGGAATTTTTGCTCCCATATTTGCAAATTTTCTAGGAGATTTCAAGAATTCAACTAATTCTTTTAATTCTTCTTTTTCTTCATCTGCACCAGCTACATCACTAAAACGTGTTTTACTATCTTTTTCTAATTTAGCACGTGAGTTTCCAAAATCAAAGGCTTTCGCGTTGGCACCTCCACCACCGCCACCAATCATTTTAAACATGAAAATCATACCACCGATAAGGATTACATAAGGAATAAGATTTAAAATCGTATTCTTAACCATATTTTCCTTTTGTAAATCCAATACAGTCACTTTAATACCCTTATCATCTAATAATTGCATTAAAGAATTTGTTTCTTCATCAGTATTAGGAATGTTTGTTTCAAAAGTCACTTGAACATTTTTACCCTTTTCTTTTGTTTCATACACCCCTTCAATAGTTGTGACATAAACACTTGGTGTTATTTGCATTTCAGTAACTTTTTCTTTTTCCACAATTGAAATAAATTCATTGTAATTCACTTCCGTTGAACGTCCAGGACTCAACAAAGGAACCAACAAACTTAAAAGTATTAACACCGCCACCCATGGTCCAATGGCTTTAAATAAACTTTTATTCTTATCGTTCATAAACTCTCCTTATTTATAGACTTCTTCTTTTAAAATACCCACATATGGTAAATTTCTATACTTCTCATCATAATCTAATCCAAACCCTACCACAAAAGCATTAGGAATTTGATAACCTACATATTTCGCTTCAATTGGAAATTGACGACTTTCCGACTTATCAAGCATTGTCACAATCTCAACACTTTTAGCTCCACGTTCTTCAAACATCGCCTTCACTGTACTTAATGTTTTTCCAGTATCTAAAATATCCTCTACAAGTAAAATATGTTTTCCTTTCACATCTTGATCAATATCTTTTTTAATAGTTACTGTACGTGATTCAACACCTTCATAACTACTCACATCCATATAATCAAATGTCACATCTAAATCAATAAACTTAGATAACTCTGCTAAAAAAGGCACAGACCCCTTTAACAAACCAATTAAGATGACTTGCTTATCTTGATAATCATTAACAATCACCTTTCCTAATTCTTTACATTTTTGAGTAATCTCATCTTGTGTATATAATATCTCTTGAACATCTTTATGCATCTCATTCACTCCTTCGGTCAATCTATTTTATCACAAAAACATTTGGTTTTGTAGTTAAATAATCAATGTTTTTTGCAATATGAGGAACTAAAATAATCGTATTGTCTTTATTTAAAACAACAGGCCAAGTTTTTCGTTTTAAAACCGGAATCTTAGCATTAATAAAAAGACGTGATAATTTCTTCGTACCAGAAGATGTCATAATACTATCTCCCTCTTTCATTGTACGAATTGTAATTGGAAAATCTTCTTTTGAAAGATAAACTCCCTCATTTACATGTCCATTATCTAGAAGATGAAAATACTCACAACCAAAATGAACAAATTCATTAAATTCATAATGATAAGCTTTAGTTTTATCTTTATTGATAATGTAGATATTATCATATTCTTTTATGAACAGATAATTAACTGGAAGGTTCATTTGTATATTTGGTTTCACACTGTCAATTTGATGCTTAATCTCATCAATTAACGCTTGAGAAATTAATTGAGGAGGCATGACATCTTTTAAAATCAAATATAAGAAAATATCTCTTAACTCTTTAGGAATCAAATAGTAATAAATTTGCCCATCTTCTAAATACAATCGATAATAAAAATCCACTTTTTCCTCTAAACACTCTATACGTTTATTATGTTCCTTTGCTTTTAAAATTAAATCTTGTTTTTGTTTTAATGTATAATGATTCATAATCGTATTACGTATACGATCTCTTTCAAACTCTGTCTCAAAATTCGTGTAATCATCATGATAAGGTATGTTTTTTTGATGACACGCTTCTAATATTTCACCTTTATAACAATGAATCAAAGGTCTTATCACATTCATATCTTGCACAATATTTTGTTGTTTAATACCTAGATAATGCGCAGTATTATGACGTTGTAACTGCATATAAATTGTTTCTAAATTATCGTCTAAATGATGTCCTAAAATCACACCTTCACAATTATACAATTTATAGATTTCTTGATAGAACGTATAACGTAAAGTACGTGCTGTTTCTTGAAAATTTCCCGTTTCATAATCTTCATGATGAAACGCTTTATAATAAAAAGGAATCCCATACTTTGCACAATATTCACTCACCAACTCATAATCCACATAACTATCCTCTCGATAATTATAATTCACATGAGCTACTAACAAGTGATACCCCTCTTGCCTTAAAGTATCTAAAAGAAACATCGAATCACAACCACCCGATACTCCTATCACATAATATTTTGTTTTATCTAACAAATCTAAACTCATTTTCATGTTCTCACTTCCAATTCCCATTATAACAAATGTAAACAAAAATCCCAATTATTTTGGGATTTATTGTTTACATAATTTCAATATTAATAATGTCATGTCATCATTGATTTCTTGATCACTCGCAAGTCGCATTAAAATTTGAGCAATATCTTTAGGATGTTCGTCACCAATCATATATTCATTCTCCACTAGAAAATCATAAAATTCTTGAGGGAAACCATCACTTAACATCATTAACAAATCCCCTTCTCTAAGTTTATAATGATCACTTGATACTTCTAAAGGAGACACAATACCCATAGGCAAAGACGATGATGCCAGTTCAATAACTTCATGATTACGTAAGATATACGTTGGACATGCTCCATATTTGAGTAATGTTGCTTCTCCTAAGACCAAGTTTATTTGAATCATATCAAGAGTTGTAAACATATCGTTGCAATTTTTAATTCTTAATAAAGCATTTACAGAATGAATTGTATCTTTTAAAGAAATGCCATTCATAATCAATTGCCTAATCACATCTAATGTCAGATGGGAATCATCCATAGCCTTTTGACCTTGTCCCATGCCATCACTTAAAGCGAAGTATTGATTTTCATTCATCGTAAATAATGTATAACTATCACCACATGCTTCTTCTTTTGAACATTGTGCAACACCATATTGAATATAAAAACGTGTTTGATGTTTTAACACAACATAAGTATAACCTAAATGATGCATTGGGATTTGTAAAGTCTCTATATCCAAAGTTTCATTTAGATAAGTTTCTAATATCGGAACAAGTTCTTTTTCTACTTCATCTTTAGTTGTTTCATATAATCCAATTTCTAAATAGTAAACAGATTGCGATTCATAGTATTTTTTTAAATGTGCCACATGAAAATGATAACCTAATAAATGTTCATAAATATGTTTATCTTCAATATGACCTATTTCCAACTGTTCTGAGAACTTTGAAAAAACATCATTTAACAAAGAAAATTGGTGATATAAATCCTTTTTCATTCTTTTATATTCTTGTTGAATTCTATGAATATGGACATAATCTTTTTGATAATCTTTAATAATCTTTTGATATTGCTTAGGTTTTAAACAGTAATTCTCTATAAACTGGATATCCTCACGATTATAATTTTCCTTTAAGCCTTTGTTCATCAATTTTACCAACCGATTAGGTCCATATTGATGATTAAAACACGTTTCACAACTCGAACAATCCTGACATACACCATCATAAATATAGCCTATATATTCTAAAGAATGGTTATAAGGTGTAGACGTATTAAACAAAGATGTCATTTGTTCAAAAAGATGGCAAAAGGAATCAACTTGTTTTGTAATTTGTTGTTTCATACTCACTTCTTTAAACGACGATGAAAGAACAAATTGTTTCTTTGTAGGAAGGAATAAAAAAAGGAACGCACTTAACAATATAATGATACCATGATGCATATATGTAAAATCAACAAAGAACGGTAACATCACATGAGAAACAAGATATAAACAAGTTAATTTCCATTTTGAACGTGTTGGTATCATCAAAAAGAAAAAAAGCGGAATAAATAAAGAAAGAACATCATCTTTATATCCTATATCCATTAATAAAATCAACATAGACATATAAAGCAATCCCGGTATGACATCTTCTAAACATTGATGAACAACCATAATCAAGATAAATATTCTTACCATTATCATCATAGATATAGAAGAATATGGAAGCAAACTCATCATACATACAAAAATCACAACACTTAAAGCTTTCATTCTTTCATGCGTCAACAAATAAGACTGATTATGTATAAACAAAGGTGGGAGGTATGTAAAAATAATCATATTCATATACGTTAACAAAGTTAAAAGCAAAGTCATCATTAAATCAATTTGTATATATGCAAAGTATAATCCTGCAATGAGTGTTAAAAAGAAAGGAATATAGCTAACTTTCATAGAACGAAAGAATTGACCAACTCCAAGTATTGACAGTGAAACAAGTGAAATATAGATGACATCTATAGAAGTATGAAAAACAATAACTCCAATTCCAATGCCTATAAAATAACTCATTAACGAAAGATAACCTGTCATGAAACATACATAGAAAAATGGGAGGACAAATAACAATGATGTCTCTTGCATAGGCACTAACGATAATAAAAAAGAAATAACACTTGTTAAAAGAAATGATTGTACTCTAATTTTTTGAGTACGTTGTTGACTCATGACTATTTCCATATTTTCACCTCGTGAACTATTATAATCACTTGCTTATGCATATTTTGTCATTCTATAGAAAAAGAAATTGATTTCTCAATTTCTCTAAAATACGCTTTTACTCATATTTAAGTTTCTAAAACGTGAAGTAAAATCTCACACCATGTTTAGTATTTTCTACACCATATTCAAAATGATGTAATTCAAAAATAGTACGGCAAATCGCTAATCCCAAACCAGTCCCTTCATCATTTCTTGACTTATTAACTTTATGAAAAGTAAGCCAAATCTTTTCTATATCTTCTTGCGGGATTGGATCTGATTCATTTTCAATAGAAAACATATGCTCATTTAAAACAATTCTTATAACACCTTGTTCTGGGGAATATCGAATAGCATTACATATAAAATTGCTATAAACCATCGCTATTCTAAAACGATCAACTTTTACACAAACTGGTTGAATATCTAAAATCATTTGAATATTCTTTTTATCAATTAAGTATTGTAATTCTTCCACAGATGTTTCTAATAATTGTGATAAATCAGTTTCCTCTAAATTAAGTGTAATAGCTTGTGATTCTAGCCTTGAATAATCTAACATTGCTTTAACAAGTTGATTAATTTTATGTGTCTCATTTTGAATAATATCAATATATTCATTACGCTTACTTTCATCCTGTTCTAATTGCACAAGTTCACTGAAACCATTAATAATTCCAAGTGGTGTTTTGATTTCATGTGTAAAGTTAGACACAAACTCTTTACGAATATTTTCTAAATTCTTGACTTTATCAATTTCTTGATACAAATGACTAATCGTCTTTTCAAGTTCTTTACTCATTATATCAATACTATTCGCCAAATCCCCTAATTCATCATGCCTAGACATATCAATTGGATAATCAAACTCCCTTCTTGCAATATGTTTAGCAGAATTTTCAATACGATGAATTGGTTTAACAATTATATAGGCAATACTTAAAGATATACCTGTAAGCAAAACTAATGAAAGAAGATATGTTGATGAATTATCAAGCATAAATTGTCTCAAGGAATTTTTTGTCAATTCAGTATACTCCTTTGTCACAATCACATAACCTAATAAACACTTTTGTTTTAATTCATCATCAGTCTGATTCTCTTTCATTTGCATTTGATTATAAGTAACCATATCATAAATAGGTAACAAAATAGACGAATAATCCTTCCCATTATAACGATAATTATCTAACAAATAATAATCCCCATAACTTGTACTATAGAAAAGATACTCTTGTTTTACATATTGGTTAAAGTTTTTTTGAAGTTGATAATGAACACCTTTAATCGCATCTCGATAATCAACCACTACAGCCTGCTTATTATCCGTTGCCATATGTGAATAAGATCCATAAGTAATCATTTGCTTATTGTTACCAAAAAACACTTCTTTATTTTGACTTGAATAAAAAGCTAAGGTACCAGTAATTTCTATAGCATCTTTTGAATTTCCATGATCTATTACAACGTCATCTTCTATTTGTATTTTTTTTATATCAATATCTCTAAACTCATTATTTTGCGTAAACTTTGTTTCTTTCTCAAAAACAACATCAATCTTAACTTTTAACATTTCTTTACCATTTGTCATATATTCCTCTAACAAATCAATATCCTTATCATCCATATTATTCAAATAAAGATAAATTGGTAAATTCTGAGGCCAATCCTCCTGTGTATCAAACGTTTTAGGAGTCATACAAAGCAAAGTCTCAGAAATTGTTTCTCGAGATATATCCAAAATCTTTCCTTGTGGTGTTACTAAACTCTTAATCAAATTATAATTTCCATAAAGTGCATGATCATAAAGAGCTAAAAATTCATCAGAATCAAGACCATAACTTTCATAATTATTTAAATTAGAATAATCTTTAGAAAACTTATCTAGATTTCTAGTAATTATTTCAGCATCAGACTCAATGGTATTTTTACGATAACGTTCAATCCCCAATCGTATTTCATTACCTAAAATCAATGCAAATGCTATAATAACAATGGCTGTTATTTTTACAATAAGACTTAAATGATATTTACGCATTTATTTACCCTTTAACATCAAACATATATCCAATTTTAACAACTGTATGAATATACGCTGATGCAACTCCTATTTTCTTTCTTAATTTTTTAATATATGTATCCACAATACGTTGATCACCATAATAATCATAACCCCATAACGCATCTAATAGTTGATCACGAGATAAGATTTTTCTTTTGTTTTCAATCAAATAAACCAAAAGTTGATATTCTTTATGTGATAAAGCTACAGGTTTATCTTGTATTAATACTTCATGAGTATCTGTATCAATACAAATAACTCCTTCTTCTAATCGAGACGATTGCTTTTTTAGCCTTTTTAATAAAGCATGACACTTTGCATAAAGAAGTGATGGTGTAAATGGCTTAGATATAAAATCATCTGCACCTAATTCATAACCTTTTAATTTATTCTCATCTTCGCTCAATGCACTAATAAATAAAATAGGCACTTCACTCTTTTGACGTATAAGTTTACAAACTTCATATCCATCAATTCCAGGCATCATAATATCTAATAAGACAATATCAAAACTCTCATCAAGTAATGTTAATGCTTCATAACCATCGCACGCTTCAACAACCTCTGCTTCTTGTTTATGAAAGTATTCTTTAATAAACATACGTATTAATTTTTCATCTTCAGCCAATAGTACCTTCATAGCAACACCTCATTTCATAACTATTATATACCAAAAATATGAATAAGTTATGAAAAAAGATGATTTTATATAAACCATCTTTTACAATTTCTTTAAATATCCCACATCATCATAGAAATAAGATTTATCAAACTGATAAAACCCTAACTTCTTTAATAAATGTATTGAGCGTACATTATCTTGATAAACATAACAAATAACCTTCTTCATATGATACGTTTCTTTCATATAAACAAGAAACGCATCAATCATTTCATAAGCATAACCTTGATTCCAATAAAGACTATCAAATGTATACCCTAAAACAAAAACACTTTTATTCACAATCTCTACAAATAAATCACCAATCATAAAATTAGTTTTTAAAGTAATAGCTAAATGATAATCTGTTTTAGGACAATTATAGACTGTAATCCTTTCACATTCCATAATCCTATTTTTAGCTTCATTGTAAGAATAATGTTCCCATGATTGATACTTAGCAACCTCTGCTTTATTACGATATTCACTCATACGCCAAGCATCATTTTGATTTAACTTACGCAAATAAAGTCTATCTGTTTCTAATATCATAGTTCGTCCTTTAAGTGATAATAAATAAATAGCATACGATCTTTTCCATTTATATCCTTAATAATTTCATAAGGTGTATTTGGAAAATAATGTTCTACAGCTTCTTCCATAATTTCTCTTTGATCAAACCCCATTTCAAAAGCTAACAAAGCTCTTTCTTTTAATAAAGGTTGAACAGTTGCAAAGATTTGACGATAGAAATACAAACCATCACTACCACCAAACAATGCAACATGAGGTTCATTATCCTTTACAACACTTTCAATATCTTGATTTTGAGGAATATAAGGAGGATTTGAAACAAAGATATCCACTTTTACACCTCTATCCAATAAAGGTTGAACCATATCCCCTTGATAAAACTCTACATTTGCTCCTAAGTTTTGAGCATTCTCTCTAGCAACTTCTAACGCTTCTTCACTAATATCTGTCGCTACAACATGAAGTTTCTTTTCTTCTAATGCCAGTGAAATCGCAATCGCTCCTGATCCTGTTCCGACATCACATAAATCAATATTTTCATAATCTTCAAAATAATCATCAATACGATATAAAATATTTTCTACCAATTCCTCTGTTTCATAACGTGGAATTAAAACATTTTCATTGACAATAAAATCTCTTGAAAAGAAAGTTTCTTTCCCTTTGATATATTGAATAGGCTCTCCAGCCATATATCTTTTCATTCCTGCTTGAAATCGTTCAAACAATTCATCATCAATTTCCTCATCCATCATCAAATATAATTGATGAGGTTCTTTTTGAGCCAAATGATAAAACAATACCTTTGCAACATTACAATCTTTATCTTTTTCATCCAATAAAGCTTCACTTTGACGAATCAATTCTCTAACAGTCATTAATTTTCTTCTCCTACAAGTTTAAGACGTTGATCTTCGTTCACTAATGCTTCAATCACATCTTCTAACTTCCCTTCCATGATACGATCTAATTGTTGGATAGTTAATCCAATACGATGATCAGTCACACGGTTTTGAGGATAGTTATAAGTTCTAATCTTTTCAGCACGATCCCCACTACCAATTTTATTACGTCTTTCACTACCAATTGCTTCTTCTTGTTCACGAAGCTTCATTTCATATAATTTTGTACGCATTGCACGCATTGCCTTGTCCTTATTATCATGTTGACTTCTACCATCTTGAGAAGTTGTCACAACTCCTGTAGGAATGTGTGTGATACGAACAGCTGAATCTGTTTTATTAATATGTTGCCCACCAGCTCCTGATGCACGATATGTATCAATTCTTAAATCATTTGGATTTAATTCAAAATCAACTTCTTCAGCTTCTGGCATAACAAGAACTGTCGCAGTTGATGTATGCACACGCCCTTGTGTTTCTGTCTTAGGAACACGTTGAACACGATGTGAACCTGATTCAAACTTTAACTTAGAATAAACACCTTCACCTTTAATCATAAATGAAATTAAAGCATAACCACCCGCTTCACTTTCTTGAGCTTCCATGATTTCAATCTTCCATCCTTGTGATTCTGCGTATTTCACATACATACGATATAAATCACCAGCAAAGATATTTCCTTCATCTCCTCCAGCTGCTCCACGAATTTCTACAATAACATTTTTATTATCATTTGGATCTTTAGGAATTAATTCTAAGTGAAGTTGTTCTTCAATAAGAGGTTTCTTTTCTTCTAATTCACTTAATTCTAATTCTGCCATTTCCTTGATTTCAGGATCTTTTTCACTCATCAATTCTTTTGCTTCTTCGATTCCACTTAATATTTTTTTATACTCTTCATATAAATGATATGCTTTTTCTAAAGTTGCTTGCTCCTTTGACACTTCTGTCATTCTTTGAACATCACTCGCAATACTTGGATCCATTAAAATTTCATTTAATTCTTCATAACGTCTTGCAATTGTCTCTAATCTTTCTATCATATTATTCATACACTAACCTCCAAATCTTTACCATTATAATATAAACATGTGAAATAATCAAAATAATAATGCTTTATTCTTCGTATCTTTTTGATATTTTTCTTTTATTTTTACTCTATTACTTTTATAATAGTATCAATAAGATAATGAAGTGGAGGTATGAAAATGATAAAAGCTGTTATTTTTGATATGGACGGTTTGATGATTGACAGTGAAAGAGTCACTTTTGAAGGTTATCAAAAAGCTATGGGAGATATAGGATTAGATATAAGCAAAGAATTTTATGTCACACTTTTAGGACGTACTGTACCTGTTGCTAAAAAGTTGTTTCAAGATGTCTATGGTGATGATTTTGACTTAGATTCAGTGATTCCTTTAGTTCATCAATATATGACAGATTTATTTGACAACGAAGGTGTTCCTATCAAAAAAGGACTATTACCTTTATTAAAATATTTAAAAGAAAATGGTTATAAAACAATTGTTGCGACATCAAGCCAACGCAAACGTGTTGATCATATTTTAGAACTTGCTCAAATTAGTCAATATTTTGATGATTCTATTTGTGGAGATGAAGTTGAACATGGGAAACCTGATCCAGAAGTATTCTTACGTTCTTGTCAAAAGTTAGGTGTTCAAGTAGATGAAGCCATTGTTTTAGAAGATAGTGAAGCTGGTATTCAAGCAGCACATGCTGGAAACATTAAAGTTATTTGTATTCCTGATATGAAATATCCTGATGAAAAATATGCAAAAATGACAACTGAAATCTTTAATTCTTTAGAAAATGTCATTGATTACTTAAAATAAAAAGAAAGAAACCGAAGCGGGGAACTTCGATTTCTTTTTTTATAAGTTATATATAAGGGAGGGTCATCAACTAACTTTCTTTACATTTTTAATATATCTTGTCAATATGAATTTATTATGAACAAGTTATAAAAAGGGAGAAAGAGATGTTGGGGAACATCTCTTTCTAAGGGATATATGATAGATTTGAGGGGAATCAATACTATCGTATTTGTCTTTCGACAATATTAATATAAACAAGTTTTATGTCTTGAAAATGAACTTTTAAAATTTATGTGGTTTATTTAAAATTTTATGACAATGACGACAACGTGGTTCATACTGTTCACTACTTCCTATCATAATAATAGGATCCTCAAAAGAAGCAGGCTTTCCATTAATCAAACGTTGCGTTCTTGTAGCTGGAGCACCACACTTTGCACAAACAGCTGTTAATTTTGTAATAAATTCAGCACGCGGTAGAAGTTCTGCTATAACTGGGAATGGTACTCCTCTAAAATCCTTGTCCAATCCTGCAACCATAACTCTAATACCTTTATCCGCAAGATATTCACAAACCTCCACTATATCTTCATTGAAAAATTGTACTTCATCAATTGCCACAACATCTGTATCATCATCTATATATTTTAATATTTCTTTTGGTTTATCTACAACCATACATGGAATATGAACCCCTGCATGAGATACAATTTCATGATCAGAATAACGATTATCTGTTTTAGGTTTAAAACTTTTGATATTCTTTTTTGCATAAGATAAAACATTAATGCGTCTTATCAATTCTTCTGTCTTCCCTGCAAACATACATCCACAGATGACTTCTAAAAAACCTTCTCTATATTGATTATACATATTTGACACCTCACTAAAGCATTATAACATGTTTTGAGTACATATTTCATTCATATTTACTCTATATAATATTTATTGGTGATAAAAATGAAATGGTTAAGAAATTTTATGTATGGTCGCTATGGTGTTGACCAATTGGGAAATTGTATTTTTATATCTTCTTTAATATTTATGGTTATCTCTTGGTTATTCCCACCTATGATATTTATCTCTTATGGATTAATGTTTTATTGTATGTATCGCATGTTTTCTAAACAATATTATAAAAGACGTGCAGAAAATGATTTGTATTTAAGTCGTACTGTTGGAATTAGAAGATTTTTCAATCGCCAACAAAACAAATGGAAATATCGTCATACACATAAGTATTACAAATGCCCTCATTGTCATCAATATCTAAGAGTTCCTAAAGGAAAAGGTGAAATTACTATCACTTGTCCAACTTGTCATCAACAATTTGATAAACGAACTTAGAACTGTTAAGCAGTTCTTTTTTGACACAAAAATAATTGCCCATTATAATTATTTCTTTGCGCTATAATATATGTAAAGCATTAGAACAACTAGAAGCAAAAAATGAATTAAAAGGGAAAAAGTACTATACTTACT